>JGI12635J15846_10000876_pt1 | contig 26246 bp, 21 predicted proteins | sample BlaSpr_A8_OM2_M2_FD_15846 | JGI IMG/M metagenome (IMG submission 15846) | reverse complement strand
CGAGCCGTTTGATGGGCGCGTATGCCATCGCCAATATTGTCTTGGTATCCGTTGGCGTGCTCCAGCCGGGTTGGGTCGGCGTCTGGTGTGTTTTCCTAACCAGCTTCTTCATGTCGCTGATGTTTCCGACGATATTCGCGCTTGGCCTCAAAGGTCTCGGCCCAAATACGAAGATCGGCGGTTCGTTCCTAGTGATGGCAATCGTTGGCGGCGCGGTGCTCACGCCCCTCATGGGACTGGTCTCGGAGAAGTTCCACAGCTTGGCGCTGTCCTATTCGATTCCGCTGATCGCGTATGTCTATATTTGCGCTTATTCATTTTGGGGTTCGCGTCGTGTACAGCTCTCCCCAGCGATTGGTGAACCGGCGGGAAATAGTATCCGAGCATGATACAAGCCACTTGATCCGACCCCGACCACGTCATGCAGACTAGGACTCTTCTCCGGGTCTTACTCTCGACTGTCGGGTGTGAACTCAGTCTGCCTGGCCGGCAGAGCCACGGCAAAGCGATGAGACGATTTCAATCTTCTCTTTCACGCGGTGGCCGGCGGATTCCAACAATAGCCTTCGGCGCAACAAACCCGATAATTCGTGGTCGATTCAGAGAATAGTGGCAGCGTGATGAGCCGGCTTCGAGGCAGTGCCTTGCTCGAGTGCCGCAGCGCGTTCCTGTATCTCGATGTGTGTGTCCTTATCACCTGCGGCCAGATCTGGAGCCGGTAGAATGGCGATCACTCGAGTGCTATCCACGTCAGAACAAACCTCCAAGCGGCCGCCAAACTGGCGGATTCGTTCGCGCATTCCGCGGAAGCCGACGCCAGAGCTCTGACCGGAGCAGATCCTCGACTGAATTTCTGGGGAAATTCCTTTGCCTTTATCCTTCACCTCCAGACTGATTCCATTCAAAGAACGATCCAGCGTCACAAATGCACTCGGGCTTTCGGAATGACGATGGACGTTCGTCAAACACTCCTGGACGATCCTAAAAAGCGCTAACGCAAGATCGCGGGTCAGCCCTTCGCTGAAACCCGGAGCCAGTTGCAACTGGACGCTAATTTTGCTGCGTTCCGCAAATCCGTCCGTGTACCAGCGGAGCGCTGACTCCAGACCCACTTCGTCGAGGAGAGGCGGGTGCAAAAGGTGGGACATGGTGCGAATTTCTTGCGAGGCCTGCTCGATTAATGTGGCGTTCTCGTCCAAGGATTGGCGGGCAGCGGCACTGAGCTTGGTCTTTTCCTTGGTCACGCTGGAAAGGTTCATTTTCAACGCCACGAGCAGTTGCCCGACGCCGTCGTGCAATTCGCGCGCAATGCGCCTTCGTTCTTCGTCCTGCGTTTGGAGCAGCCTTCCCGACAATTCTCGGAGCTTGTCTGTGGCGTTTTCCAGTTCGCGGGTGCGCTGCGAAATGCGGTCCTCCAGCGTTTCAACCAATTGATGAAGCGCCTGCTCTGCTTCCTTGGTCTGGGTGGTATCAATGTTTGCTTCTAAAATAGATTCTGAATTCGTTTGCGGGTCGCGCGTCAGCGCCCATCGCGAGAGCACATGGAGAACCGTACCGTCCTTCCGCGTATGGGTGAGTTCTCCTTGCCAGCGGGCTTCGCTACGAAGGCGTGTGAGGATTGAATCCAGCGGCTCGGGGAAGATCGTTTTAAATAGCGTATGAGTGACTTGCCCCAGGGCCTCGTCACGCGTCCAGCCATAGAGCTCCTCGGCTCCCTTGTTCCAATACGTAATCCGGTCATCCGCATCGCGGACGACGACAGCATTGAAGGTGAGGTCCAGCAAACCAGCCTGTCTTGCCAACTCGGCATCTCTTCGCTTTCGGTCGGTGACATCGCGCGTCACTGCAAGTTGCACGAGACTCTCATCGGGCATTCGCAGCGGAGCTGCATGTGTCTCCATGCTGCGTGCTACACCCTGAAGTCCCATGATGTCGAATTCGAGAGAACCTCTCTCGCCTCGACAAATTCTTTCATTGAAAGCCCGAAACCTCTCGCGGTCGGGCGGAGCAATCAAGTCGTAGACATTCTTGCCAACGACCATCTCTGCGCAATTNGCTCCAACCATCCTTAGACCGGATGAATTCATTTGAAGCAAAGTGCCCTCGGCGGCCACAAGCTTCACGCATTCGGGCGTGGTCTCCACAATAGCCCGGAAGCGTTCCTCGCTCTCGCGCAATGCGCGCTCAATCTGCTTCCGTTCCGTGATGTTTCGCGCAACTTTCGACGCGCCCATAACACGGCCGGCACCGTCTCTTACTGGCGAGATTGTCAGCGAAATATCGAGCCTCGCGCCGTCTTTTCGCAAGCGGACAGTCTCGAAATGGTCGACTCTTTCGCCTCGCTTGAGGCGCTCAAGAATCGTTGCTTCTTCATCTCGGTGGTCGGGCGGAATGATCAGCGAAATATGTTGACCGATTGCTTCCTCGGCAGTGTAGCCGAACAATCGTTCTGCACCCTTATTCCAACTGGTGACAATGCCATCCAGACTCTTGCTGACAATAGCGTCGTCTGAAGAATCCACAATGGCAGCCAGCAATCCAGTCGCCTGCTCAGCCTGCTTTCGTTGAGTGATGTCGACCAGCATGTTGATGCCACCCACGATCCTGCCTTCTGCATCGTGCAATGGCCTCGGATAAGGGGTGAACCAGACCCGCGTGCCGTCTGGCCGCTCAGCGATAGCTTCTACACCGTCGATGATGCGGCCCTCTTTGAGCGCGACAGCCATTGGACACTGATCGTGAGGCAGAGGCGTTCCATCTGGGCGAAACATTTTCCAGCTTACGCACCATTGGTCCGTACCCGCTTCGGGAACTCGACCTGAGAATTCGGCGGCAGCTGGGTTGAAGTGGGTGAGGCGACCCTCTGCATCGGTGGTGTAAATGGCTGCGGGCAATGCGTCGATCATCTCGCGGAATCGGCGCCCGCTCTCCTGCAGTGCCGTTTCCGCTGTCTTACGTTCAGTGACATCAATATTGATCCCGATCAAACGCTCCGGATCGCCTGCTTGATCCTTAATAAGCGAGGCCCTGCCCAACAGCCAGTGCACCGAACCATCCGGCCAAACGACACGCCACTCGCCTTCGAACGAGCCATCTTTCATGGCGCGTTCAACGCGGCGCACCCACTCATCTCGATCATCAGGATGCACCAACTGCTCCCAAGCACATTGGGTGCCTGCGAATCCTCCCGGCGGTAAGCCGTACATCGCTTCCAATTCCGGCGTCCATCGATTCACGCCCGTCTTGATATTCCACTCAAAGGTGCCAATCCGAGCGGCGTGCTGTGCCAGACGCAGACGCTCCTCGCTCTCGCGAAGAGCTTTCTCAAGAGCGGCACTTCGTTGCAAGATTTCTTGAGCATCAATATTGTGATTTGCTTCGGCTAGCTCCGTGCCCTTAACGAAGGCTTCCCTTCGGCCAACTTTTGCGAGGGCTTCGAGCAGGTCCGTGCCGATAGCGGACTTCACAACGTATCCGCGTGCTCCCACTTTAAAAGCCTGCCGAACCATTTCCGGAGTCTCATGCTGGCTGAGGATAACGATCTCAGATTCGGGGAGAAGGCGCTTAATTTCTCGTGTGGCCTCCAAACCGTTCATGTTGGGCATGCTGATGTCCATGACCACAATGTCAGGCCGCAAGGCCATTGCTTTTTCGACGGCATCTCGACCGTCGATGGCTTCACCGCAGAACGTGAGAAATGGCTCAGTGGCGAGCAGCGAGCGAATGCCTCGTCTTATGAATTCGTGATCATCCACCACCAGAATTCGCATCGGAGTTGTCCTCCCAAAAGACATGCACCTTAGGAGCGATTCACTGGCGGGCTACTTTGCTGAAGCAGCCGTCGCGCGTTTCANATCGAGGGTTGCCATCATATGCACCCTTAGGACGCAAGGCCCATACTGTATTCACTGTAGATGGGCTCTCTTTGCTTTAGCGTTGGGACCCTCTGGGAACTCCGGCGATTCAATTCAAGCTGTACGGTGTTTAGTGGATGTCAAAGAAAACCTTGTGGGTTGATTGTGGAAGAGGAGGATGAGCATGGAAGAGGATGTCTCTCGAGAAATCAAGGGACTCAAGACTGGGCGTCTACCTGTTCTCCTTCGACCAAGACTGGGGCCATTGATTTCAGGTTGTGAACGAAGCATCTTCGTTCGATGGGCTGTTCCAAGGGCATTGCGGCCCTTCTGCATCCGGCCGCAAAAGGTGGATCTGCGTTGCGGTACCCGAAGCCACAGTCGGCAGATTCTCCTGTAGCCATAATCTATTCCGCTTTGTTTAGGAGAATTACATGCAAACCGTGAAAGACAGTTATGCCCACGTCCTGCTATTTGCTTGCCCGCAATGCGGAACCCCTCTTGCTTCCGCATGCGCGAGCACGCGGAAGAATTTGGAAGTAGCTGACGCACATTGGTTCAATCCTCGGTGTCAGTGCGGATGGACAGAAAAGGTGATTGGCGTACAGGCCATGAAGCATTGGGTGGAACCATGGAAGACGCCAGTCAACGTAGGACCTGACGTCGCGAGTTCATGCGACGGTGAGCCGCTGCGTAATACTTAAAATGGGGATGTTCTTCGCACGTAGCACAGCCGACGGGAACAAATTGAGGGGACAGAGCACGCCAGGGTTTTCCGTCCTCTCGAAGGATTCATTCAGCCGGCTTGCCGTCAGGCTTGGCGGGTTGTCCTCGAAGTGTGGTACTTTTCCTCGCGGACTGCACGGATCACACAAAGTTCGATGTCCGTCGGACACCAGGGACTGCGAATCACATCAAACGCTCCCCGGCGCGTCGCATCCATGTAGAGATCCCATTCACCTGTTCGCGTCAACACGACAACGGGTGGCGGAATTCTTCCCGAGTGTTTCGCTTGCAAAAGGTCAATATAGCTGCCATCTGGAAGTCGTTCATCGCAGAAGGTGAGATTGGGGCGTTGAAGAGAAAGAACTTGTTCAGCTTGGCTCACCGTGGAACAAGAGATAATTTGCGTGGACAGTTCTTCGAGGATCTTGTTCACCGTTCGGCGGCTTTCCAAATTGGCCGAAACAACCAGAATCGCTACCTCATCTTGCATTCCGCTCTGATGGGTCAGTGGTTTTTCGAAAACGCGGCCTCTATTTAGCGGCATCGCTAGGATCATGTTGGCTGTCACCTCGCCCTGAGTCTTTTTACCGCGGAACCTGGGGGAGAACACTCATAGAGAATTCGGCTTAATCCGTCAATACAATGTTTGCCTTAGCAATGACTCTCAGCCGCTGCAAAATGGATCGCCCAGGATGCATTAGCAGGCGAAAGGGACGCGAATCCAGAAGCCCGCCGAATCCCGTTCATGGAGGGCGAGTCTTCTGCTAACAGGGCCGTCCTCCGTACATCGGGCCTGCATCCGCGCCTCAGGAGCTTATACAGGAAAGACTGTAGAGCAAACCTTCAGAACTTATGCTAATTAATTGCTCTTACCGTAATCCAGGGATTCGAAACGGGGTGATAGTCTATACCCTTCGTCGAGTTCGTTCCGAAGTAAGAAGAGGAAGAAGTACGTGTCGGCGGGGAACGAAGGCAGCAAAGCCTCTCTGTTGTGGTGAAGCCTTTTGGCTCCAAGCTGGAGATGAACATGAAGAGAGTTGACCGCTCACCATCGAACGCAAATGCAATGTCTAACTCCGCTCAAGAGCCAGGCGGCAACGGTGTTGGGCATGCTACTACGGAGATTTCAGCCACCGATCTGGGCCTCGTCCTTTCATGTCTCCAGACAATGCGTGATGGAGACTTCTCGGTGCGGCTCCCTGGAACCTGGACCGGACTCCCAGGAAAACTTGCCGATACATTTAACGAGATTGTCGGTTCCAACCAGCAAATAGCTCACGAGCTTAAGCGTATCGGTCAGGTGGTGGGCAAGGAGGGGAAAACGCGGGAGCGAACCCAATTTCACCAGCCGAAAGGCGCTTGGGGAGCGATGGAGGTTTCCATCAACACGCTCGTAGATGACCTGCTCCAGCCCACCACCGAAGTCACGCGAGCGATCGCAGCCGTTGCTCAGGGCAATCTCACGCAAACCGTTCGTCTGGATGTGGATGGGCGGCCGCTCGAAGGAGAATTTCTGCGCTCGGCCACAATTGTCAATACCATGATTCAGCGGCTAGGCGTTTTTACCTCAGAGGTAACCCGCGTCGCTCGTGAAGTCGGAACAGACGGAAAACTGGGAGGACAGGCCCAGGTGCCCGGTGTAGCAGGCACATGGAAAGATCTTACGGACTCCGTCAATTCCATGGCCAGCAACTTGACTGGCCAAGTGCGGAACATCGCCGAAGTGGCGACTGCCGTTGCCAGCGGCGATCTTTCCCGCAAGATCACCGTGGACGTGCGCGGAGAAATCTTACAGCTCAAAGAAGCCATCAACACGATGGTGGACCAGCTGCGCTCCTTCGCCTCAGAAGTGACGCGTGTCGCCCGTGAAGTCGGTACAGACGGCAAACTTGGAGGCCAGGCGGTTGTACCAGGCGTCGCCGGAACTTGGAAGGACCTAACAGACTCGGTCAACGCAATGGCGGGCAACCTCACCGCGCAGGTGCGCAACATCGCGGAAGTGACGACCGCTGTGGCGCGCGGCGATTTGTCGCGCAAGATCACCGTCGACGTAAAGGGTGAGATTCTCGAATTGAAAGACACCATCAACACGATGGTGGACCAACTAAACGCTTTCGCAGGCGAAGTGACACGCGTGGCGCGCGAGGTCGGCACGGAAGGCAAGCTAGGTGGACAGGCACAGGTCCCCGGCGTTGGTGGCACATGGAAGGATCTCACTGACAACGTAAACTTCATGGCCAGTAACTTGACCGGGCAAGTCCGCAACATTGCCGAGGTCGCCACGGCAATCGCCAGCGGCGATCTTTCCCGCAAGATCACCGTGGACGTTCGGGGAGAAATCTTGCAGTTGAAAGAAACTCTCAACACCATGGTGGACCAGCTCAATCGCTTCGCCGGCGAGGTGACGCGCGTGGCGCGCGAAGTGGGTAGCGAGGGCCGGCTAGGAGGACAGGCCAACGTGCCGGGCGTCGCGGGCACGTGGAAAGACCTCACGGACTCGGTCAATTCCATGGCCGGAAACTTGACCGGGCAGGTTCGCAACATCGCCGAAGTTACAACCGCTGTGGCGCGCGGCGATTTGTCGCGCAAGATCACCGTGGATGTGAAGGGCGAAATCCTCGAGTTGAAAAACACCATCAATACGATGGTGGACCAGCTAAACGCTTTTGCCGCGGAAGTCACGCGCGTGGCGCGCGAAGTCGGCACGGAAGGCAAACTGGGAGGTCAGGCTCAGGTTCCTGGTGTGGGCGGCACGTGGAAAGACCTCACCGATAACGTGAATTTCATGGCCAGCAACTTGACCGGGCAAGTCCGCAACATTGCCGAGGTGGCAACGGCCGTGGCGCGCGGTGATTTGTCGCGCAAGATTACCGTGGACGTGAGGGGGGAGATTCTGGAGTTGAAGGACACCCTCAACACGATGGTGGACCAGTTGCGCGCGTTTGCGTCTGAAGTGACGCGCGTTGCTCGTGAGGTCGGCACCGACGGAAAACTGGGAGGCCAGGCGCAAGTTCCTGGCGTGGCGGGTACTTGGAAAGATCTCACGGACTCCGTCAATTCCATGGCCAGCAACTTGACCGGCCAAGTGCGCAACATCGCCGAAGTAGCTACGGCGATCGCCAGCGGTGACCTTTCAAAGAAAATCACTGTCAACGTGAGCGGGGAGATTCTGCTCCTCAAAGAAACTATTAACACGATGGTGGATCAACTGAACGCCTTCGCCGGCGAAGTAACGCGCGTAGCACGCGAGGTGGGCAGCGAAGGTCGCCTGGGAGGACAGGCCAACGTGCCGGGTGTCGCCGGTACCTGGAAAGACCTCACTGATTCGGTCAATTCGATGGCCGGAAACCTGACCGGGCAAGTGCGCAACATCGCGGAAGTGACGACGGCCGTAGCGCGAGGAGATTTGTCGCGCAAGATCACCGTGGACGTGAAGGGTGAGATTCTCGAATTGAAAGACACCATCAACACGATGGTGGACCAATTGAATGCTTTCGCGGGCGAGGTGACGCGTGTAGCACGTGAAGTCGGCACTGACGGTAAGTTGGGTGGTCAAGCCCAGGTTTCGGGCGTCGCGGGAACATGGAAGGACCTCACCGACAACGTAAACGTAATGGCCGCTAACCTAACTGAACAGGTGCGAGGAATCGTCAAGGTCGTGACGGCCGTGGCAAACGGCGAGCTGACCAAGAAACTCACGGTTAACGCAAAGGGCGAAGTCGCCGCGCTGGCCGAAACCATTAACAATATGACCGACACTCTCGCGACCTTTGCCGATCAGGTTACAACGGTCGCCCGCGAGGTCGGCGTCGAGGGACGCCTCGGCGGGCAGGCTAACGTGCCGGGAGCTGCTGGTACTTGGAAAGATCTTACCGGTAACGTGAATCTGCTCGCAGACAATTTGACCAACCAGGTCCGCGCTATCGCCGAGGTGGCGACCGCCGTTACGAAAGGCGACCTAACGCGTTCCGTTCAGGTCGAAGCAAGCGGCGAAGTCGCCGAATTGAAAGATTACATCAACACGATGATTGACAACTTGCGGCTCACCACGGACCGCAACAAAGAGCAGGACTGGCTAAAGACCAATCTCGCGCGGTTCACGGGCATGTTGCAGGGCCAACGCGATCTGACGACGGTTGGCCGAATGCTGTTGTCTGAACTAGCGCCGCTCGTCAATGCACAGCAAGGCGTGATTTATCAAATGGAGACAGACGAATCGGCCGAAATGGTGCTTCTCTCGGCGTATGCAGATGATGCACCGAGTGGGCATTCTCGTCAGTTACGAGTGGGCGAGGGCCTTGTAGGGCAGTGTGCGGCGGAGAAACGCCGCATGCTGATAACCGACGTGCCCTCTTACGCTGTCCCCATCCGTTCTGGTTTGTTCAAGGCTGTACCTTTGAACGTGATCGTGCTTCCTGTCCTCTTTGAAGATCGCGTCAAAGCGGTCATCGAGCTGGCGTCGTTGAGCGCGTTTACAGCCTCCCATCTCGCATTTCTAGAGCAGTTGACCGCGAGCATCGGCATTGTGCTCAACAGCATCGAAGCGACGATGCAGACAGAAGGTTTGCTAAAGCAATCTCAACAATTGGCTACCGAGCTTCAAACGCAGCAGAAAGAATTGCAGCAGACCAACGAACAGCTCGCGCAAAAGGCCCAGCAACTTGCTGAGCAAAACGTGGAGGTCGAACGTAAGAACCAGGAAATTGATCAGGCCCGCCGTGCCGTCGAAGAAAAGGCTAAAGAACTGGCTCTCACTTCCAAATACAAGTCTGAGTTTCTTGCCAACATGTCCCATGAACTGCGAACTCCGCTCAACAGCATTCTGGTCTTGGGCCAGCAACTTACGGACAATCCGGACGGCAATTTGACCGTCAAGCAGGTCGAGTTCGCCCGCACGATTCATGGGGCGGGCACAGATTTGCTGAATCTGATCACGGATATTCTAGACTTGTCGAAGATCGAGTCTGGGACGGTTTCTGTGCAGGCCGAAGAGGTCTTCATTGGAAGTCTGCTGGACATGATTGCCCGTCCCTTCCGCCACGAAGCTGAGAACCGCCGGTTTACATTTGAAGTAGCGACGGATCCTCGGCTGAGCCGCAGCCTCGTCACCGATGCGAAAAGACTACAGCAGGTACTTAAGAATCTGCTCTCCAATGCTTTCAAATTTACCGAGCAGGGTAGTGTGCGTCTCTCTGTATCTTTGGCGCCGCGTGGTTGGAGCGAAGACCATGCCGTTCTCCGTGCCGCACCGTCCGTGATCGCATTCCAGGTCGAGGATACCGGCATCGGGATTCCCTCGGAAAAGCAGCGCATCATTTTCGAGGCATTCCAGCAGGCGGATGCGGGCACCAGCCGTAAGTACGGCGGCACGGGCCTCGGACTGGCGATCAGCCGCGAGCTGGCCAGTTTGCTCGGCGGAGAGATACAACTACGCAGCGAGGTAGGAAAGGGAAGTACGTTTACACTGTATTTGCCGCAAACCTACGTCGGCCCCTCGACAGGCGTCAACTTGATAGAACTGAGAACTTCTTCAGTCGCCGCCTCGCTTGAATTGACGGCCGCAGTCGTACCAGAGCACCGCATCGAACACGTTTCCGATGATCGGGATAATCTGAACGAGGGCGAAGCGATCCTGCTGGTTGTTGAGGATGACCCGCACTTTGCCGCGGTGCTGCGCGATTTGGGGCGCAAAAAGGGGTTCAAAGCCCTCGTTGCTACCCGTGGCGCCGAGGCTCTGGCCCTGGCTCGAGAGTTCCATCCAACTGCCATTTCCCTGGACGTCTTTTTGCCGGACATGCTTGGATGGACCGTTCTGAATCATTTGAAACAAGATCCGGCTTTGCGCCACATTCCGGTCCAAATCCTGACCCTCGATGAAGACCGCCAACATGGATTGTCGCGCGGGGCATTTGCATTCGTCAGAAAACCGACTACGCCCAATGAGCTCGCCTCGGCATTCTCCCGCATCAAGGACTATGCGGCGCCGCATCTCAAGCGTCTCCTGGTAGTCGAAGACAACCCTGCCGAACAGTTGAGTATCCGAGAACTGCTCGGCTATAGCGATATTCAAGTCTCTATTGCCACAACCGGCGAAGAGGCGCTTGCAGCCATTGCAGAGCAGCCGTTCGACTGCATGGTGCTCGACCTGCGTCTCCCCGATATGACTGGATTTGATGTCTTGGAGCGCATGCGAGATAAGCCGGCGCTCGCGGACCTGCCCGTTGTCGTGTTCACCGGGAAAGATTTGTCGGTGGAAGAGGATGCCCGTTTGCACACTCTAGCCCGCAGCGTGGTGGTCAAAGGTGTTGAATCTCCGGAACGGCTCTTGGATGAGACGGCACTATTCTTACATCGCGTCGTTGCTGACCTTCCTTCAGAGAAGCAGCAAATGCTCGATCGTTTGCACCGGTCGGACGATGCTCTTGTCGGAAAAAAGGTCTTGGTTGTAGACGACGACGTGCGAAACATCTTTGCTCTTAGCAGCGTCCTCGAGCGCCGCGGAATGACGGTGCTGACCGCAGGCACGGGTCGCGAAGCAATTAGAACGCTTACCGCAACTCCCGATCTGGCAATCGTACTCATGGATATCATGATGCCCGAGATGGATGGATATGAAACCATGCAAGTCATCAGGCAAAATCCCGCATTCCGCCGTCTCCCAATCATTGCCCTGACGGCAAAAGCAATGAAGGGAGATCGCGAGAAATGTCTCGAAGCGGGCGCTTCTGAATATCTTGCGAAGCCGGTGAATACGGAACAATTGCTATCGGCATTGCGGATGTGGCTCCATCGGTAGTTTCGTTTTCGGCATCAGATGTAGTAGTTTTAGGTTTGCGCCAAAGGACAGCATCATCGCGGAGGGCTAGTCGATGAGCGTACCTGAAAAAGTGAACATACTGATGGTCGACGACCAAATAGGCAAGCTGCTCACTTATGAAGCCATTCTTGCAGATCTCGGCGAGAACTTAATCAGGGCCAATTCAGGTAAAGAGGCACTTGACCATCTCTTGAAGACCGATGTTGCCGTCGTCCTTCTGGATGTCAGCATGCCCGAACTCGACGGTTTTGACCTTGCGGAAATGATCCGCCAGCATCCGCGTTTTCAGAAAACGCCCATCATCTTCATCTCCGCCGTGCTTCTGTCAGACATGGACCGTCTCAGGGGATACGAGCGTGGTGCCGTGGACTACATTTCGGTCCCTGTTGTTCCCGAATTGTTGCGAGCCAAAGTTAGCGTTTTTGTCGACCTGCATCGCAAAACCAGGCAACTGGAAACGCTCAATCACGAGCTGCGCCGCCTCTCCAGCAGTCTCATCGCCGCGCAAGATCAGGAACGGCGCCGGATTGCCCGCGACCTGCACGATGGTCTCGGCCAAGAGCTAAGCGGCGCCAAGATGATGGTGGACTGCCTTCAAATGCAAAATCAGTCAGCAGAATGGAAAGAAAAGGCTGCGGCCGAGGCTAGTGCCCTTATCGATCAAGCCATCCAGCAAGTTCGCAGTCTGTCGCATCTCTTGCATCCTCCTATGCTCGACGAGGTGGGCCTGCAGTCCTCACTTCAGTGGTATTTGGATGGTCTTACAAAACGAAGCGGCCTTGAAACGTCGCTCGAGGTTGAACCGGAGGATTTTCCCCGCTTAGGGGCAGAATTAGAAACCACTATTTTCCGGATCGTGCAAGAAGCGCTTACGAATGTCTACCGTCACGCGGAAGCACAGAGAGCTTGCGTTCGTCTCGCGCTCACAGAAAATCAAATTGTTGTTACCGTCTGTGACGATGGAAAGGGCCTCCCCGATGCCGTCGCCCATTTTGAAGCGGGTAAGATTGGCATCGGCATCGCAGGAATGAGGCAGCGCGTCAAAGAATTTGATGGAGAATTACATTTGCGAAACGCGAATCCCGGAGCGGTTCTCGAGGTGATCATTCCGAGCAAGGCTGCCGCGCCACGCTCCGCGGAGCAGCTAACCCCTTCCTAGGCGTTCACTCGCTGATTTCAGGTGTTTGCTGCTTCAGCTCTGGGGACTGGCTCACCGCGGTTTCGATCACCTGGATAAGACTCCACACTTGCGCCTTGGATATCACCTGACAAATTCCAGCTCGGCGGGCGGCGGCTTGCAGCCCTTGTACATCCAGCACAGTGAACAAGACGAGCGGCACCTTGCCATCTATCTCGGACATACGTTTGCCAACCTCAATGCCATTCATGTCCGGCAGAGCTAAGTCAATCAGAACCAGGTCCGGTTTTAGTGCCTCATACTTTTGCACACCGGCGAGGCCGCAATCGGCCTCGCCGCAGATGACCCACTCGCGCGAGCCTGCGATGGCTCGTAAAAGCCTCCGCGTAGTTTCGGAATCGTCCACAATCAGAACCCGCAATCTCTAACCCTCCGTTCGTTATTGTAAATTCAAAAGCGATGTGGATCCGTTCCAGTCACTCTATTTGCGGCTGGTCTTTTCTATTGAACTATTTCCTTATACTTTTTATACTTTTGAGCGAAGGCGGATTCGATTCTTGCTAGAAGAGTCCACGCCTCACTTTTGCGAACCAGGGCATAAATTCCTGCCTTGGCCGCGGCTCGTGCCAGCCCTTCCGATTCCCACACTGTGAATAAGATAATCGGCACNGTCGGATTCGCTATTGACATCCAAGATGCCGTTTCAATTCCATTGATGCCCGGCATGCCAAAATCGAGCAGCACCAGGTCCGGCTTGAGTTCCTGAAACTTCTGAATTCCGGATAAACCGTCTTCTGCCTCGCCGCATACCGTCCAACCAGGCTGGGAGCCCACGATGGTGGCCGTAATATGCCGCATAGTCGCCGAGTCGTCCACGATGAGTATTCGCAAGTCCATCGGAGTGCGGGCTGGCCAGTCCTTTGTACACCGTCTCTCCGGACTCGTGGAATACCTGCAATCCTCTAGACCGCGGAAAGGAATGATGGACGCGAAATTTCGCCTTCGACTGTGCTCGCGGATGCCCATCTCTATCCTCATCCTGAATTGCGGCCCCCTTGGTCACCCGATGCCTTGGCGGGGAACTCCCTACGTCTAGATTCTTAAGCAGATGAGGCAATGACTGGATGGCAGAGGAACCGGGAAAGTGGTAAGGCTAGACAGTGAGGTTCGAGGAGGAGAAATGGCGAAATACGGCAAAGCTGCGAGCGAGAGCGTCAAGAAGGCACTCCATCGAAAGAAGCGTGGAACCCTGCGCTCTGGGAAAAAGGGAAAAGGCGGAGTTGTGAGAAGCCGCAAGCAAGCAATCGCGATTGGGCTATCCGAAGCTCGCAAGAGAGGCGCCAAAGTTCCCCGCAAAAAGCCAAGCTAGAGCATTGTTTACCCGTCCAATTTGGTGAGCGGGTGGGGCAATTTGCGGGAAATCCATTTCGCATTGTGCGGCCCAACCCGGTCCCTGATCGCACTCCTTTCTTCATTGTTCCCGACCAATTCGTGAACCTCCAAATTCATCCTTTGTATCGGGAAGGGATGCGCAAAAGCATGTGAAGTGGGCGCAGATGACCCCGTTTTGTCCTCCGGTAAACGGCTTCCTCTACAGTAACTACCGTATGTGTTGAGGGATCGACGGATGATATCCTCGATTCGTGTTATGGACGAGAAAAAGCAGCTGTAGCGTTAAGGGGGCAGCCGAAAACAACACGGTTGTCTGTCTGGGCGGTGGAAGACGCAATCTCTTCGACTGGGCGGTCAGAGGGAGTTCTGAATGCGTGTGCTCATAGCCGATGACCATGAAGTAGTCCGAAAGGGTGTGTGCACGCTCCTGCGAACTCAGCCGAATATAGACATCTGCGGCGAGGCGGTCGACGGTCGAGACGCCGTCGAGAAGACAAAGCTTTTGCACCCAGATCTCGTTCTCATGGATATCAGTATGCCTAGTTTGAATGGTTTACAAGCCACCCGGGAAATCATGAGCGCCCTCCCCCAGACCCAGGTAGTTATCCTCAGCGAACATGAAACGGCTCAAATCGTTCAGCAGGCACTCTTTGCGGGCGCGCACGGGTATGTCGTAAAATCGTCGATCTCAAAAAACCTCTTCACGGCGCTCGAGAAAGTGGCCCGGCATGAGATTTTCTTGGATCCCGGCATCACTGGATCTGCGGACTACCAAACCGATGTCCGGGAAACTGTTCAGGCTAACGCGGCATTCGAACGACGCTCTCGGCTCGCTGCAATTGTTGAGTCATCCGATGACGCTATCATTTCCAAAGATCTCAACGGACTCATAACCAGTTGGAACGCCAGCGCCGAGCGCATCTTCGGTTTCACGGCCGACGAAGCCATCGGACAGCCGATCACCATCATTATTCCTCCCGAGCTGCACNCNGAAGAAGCGCAAATTCTGCGGCGCCTCAAAAGGGGCGAACGTATCGACCACTATGAAACCATCGGCCTCAGAAAGGATAAGCAGCGAAGGAACGTGTCCTTGTCCGTTTCACCCGTCAGAGACTCGGCTGGAAGGATTGTAGGCGCTTCCAAAATCGCTTTTGACACTACCAAGCCGAAGGTATTGGAGTTAACTCCAGTCTAAAACCGTAAGCGATTTTCTATCTGATGCAGACTTCGTTTCTGAGCAGCTCTAGGAGCTTGAGTACAATAGCGAACCCTAAGAAAGGCTGGCCTGTTGCACAGATTTTCTTTCGAGCTGAGGTTTTGCCCGACAAGCTGTACCATCGTCTAAAGCTCGCTTGAGTATTTTCCTGGTTCCGGAAGCCGCTTCATCGAAACACTCACAAACTGTCTGCGTCCCCGCCTTGATATTTCTTTCGCCTGGCTAGCAAACGTACCGTTTTCAGACCGTAATCGGAAGGGGCGCGAATGAGTATCCCCTAGATGGTGAATACAGCTTTTACCCGATAGTTCGGTGACGGCTGGAACCACTAGAGTGGCACGTATTGGGAGTTTTAGCCCTTAAGGCCGAGCGTGGGGGGAGTGATGCCTTTACAAGATTTCGATAAGTGGAGGGACCAGGAGGTTCGAGAGAGACTATCCCCTGTCCATCACCGCTCAAACGCCAAGGTAGTCTCCATGCATCGAGGGCAGGGCGCTAGAAAAGACTCTTTGAGATCTGCCTTGGATTCCGTTTTGCGTTCGAACGATCCTGAACTGGATCAAATCTTGTCTGCTCTAGAAGAGATATCCAATGGGCTAAAGTCCAGCGCGCTTAACACGGGTAGCCTGAACAACGCTCTGCAGCGAGCTGCGTCTTGTGCCCTTAGGCAATCATTGACGGATCGCGAAATTCGGTGCTTGGCCGTCAGCGACGAGCTTACGGGGCTTTACAATCGCCGCGGTTTTCTTGCCTCCGCGACGCACCAGCTAAAACTGGCGCATCGCCAGAGCGAAGACGTATTGCTCCTTTTTTGTGACGTGGACAATTTGAAATACATCAATGATTCCTTCGGACACCATGAGGGAGATCTGGCGTTGGTCCGGGCCGCGGATGCGCTGGAGGAGACTTTCCGCGATTCAGACATTCTAGCCAGGCTCGGTGGCGACGAGTTTGCGGTGTTGGCTTCGGACGCCTCCATTCCGAACAGGCAAGCCATCGTGCCACGCATTGAGAAGAGTCTCGAAAAAGCAAACGCGGAGGAGTCACGCTACACGCTGTCATTCAGTATCGGTGTGGCGCGGTTCAATCCGCAAACTCCCGCCTCGCTTGGAGAGCTTATGGCCCGCGCGGATCAGGACATGTATGTACACAAGAAATTCCATCGCGAACTCCACCTCTCCAGGCGCTCGTAGTTCCGCATAGCCCAGCGGAAGCCAAGCGGGGTCCCAGGATTGGGAGTGCTTACGCCGATTGAGTATGTTATTTTCAATCAGAAAACGGGAAACACATGCCTAGTGAAGCACGTTGACGTGGCCGCGGCTCCACGGTTCAACAAACCGAGGGCGTTTGCTCCCCGATCCCACAGGCAGGAGGGTCGAATGACTACAAGCGCTTTGAGCCCTGCCCCCAGGTATATGCCGCTCCCGTGGCAGGCCGCTGCCGCGCTTCAAAGCGAGCATGTGGCCTATTTCTACCAAGCCAGCGATTCTCTGCTTGAGGCGTTGTGCGACTTTTTCGGTCCTGCCCTCGGTGCCGGCAATGCAGCGGTCATCATCGCCACCAAGGTACATCTCGAAGGGCTGGAGCAGCGGCTGAAAGCTCGTGGTTTGGACACTCGCAAAGCCAGCGAGCAAGGAAGATACGTTACGCTTGATGCTTCCCAAACTCTCTCCAGGATCATGGTGGAAGGGATGCCAGACGCCGCCCTGTTCGCCGAGATCGTCGGGGGGACCATCACCAGGGCTTCTGTTAAGGGCGTGCGTCCTGAAATCGCCGCATTTGGCGAGATGGTTGCCTTGTTGTGGACCGAAGGCAAGACTGAGGCTGCCATTCGGCTGGAACAGCTCTGGAATGAACTCGCGAAGCAGCACTCTTTCTCGCTTCGGTGCGCCTATCCGGTGACTAATTTTAACGGCGAAAAAAACGCTCAACCCTTGATGAGGGTATGTGCGGAACACTCGGCCGTCGTGCTTGACGAGGGCCACTCTTCCTTTACAAACGGCGAAGCCAGAATTGCATTGCGCCGTAACGAAGAGCGATTCCGTCTATTCGTAGATGCCGTTCAGGACTATGCAATCTTCATGTTAGATATCCAGGGCCATGTCAGCAGCTGGAACACCGGCGCGGCCCGTATCAAGGGCTATGGTGTCTCCGAAATCATCGGCAAGCACTTCTCCATCTTTTATCCAGAGGAGGATATCCGGGCGGGCAAACCCGCGCGAGAGTTGGAGATCGCTGCCAAGGAAGGGCGTTTTGAAGATGAGGGGTGGCGCCTCCGCAAGGATGGCTCCCGCTTCTGGGCCAATGTGATCATTACGGCTATAAGAGACGATGTCGGGACGTTGATCGGGTTCGGAAAGGTTACGCGGGATTTTACCGAGAGAATTTGGGCAAACGAAGTGTTGCGAAAGGAAATCATCGAGAGAACGGAAACCCAGAGAAAGTTGCACGATTCGGAAAAATCTCTCCGTCAACTCTCTCTGCGTCTTCTGCAAACGCAAGACGAGGAACGCCGGCGTATCGGCAGAGATCTGCACGATAGTGTGGGCCAATACCTTGTTGGGCTGAAAATGAAAGTCGATTCGCTCAAATCCGCCGCCGAACGAACCCAGCGAGAAGATATTAGTGAACTGGCTGAATGCTCCCAGATGATCGAAGACGCTATCAAGGAAGTTCGCACTATATCCTACATTCTGTTTCCTCCCATGCTCGAGGAGCTGGGCTTGAAATCGGCGATACCGTGGTATCTCGAAGGCTTTACAAAGCGCAGCGGAATTAAGACCACCTTTCAGGTGTCTCCAGAGTTTGATCGGATCCGTGGCGACCTCGAGTTGGCGCTGTTCCGCGTTCTTCAAGAGAGCTTAACCAACGTGCATCGGCACTCTGGCAGTTCCACGGCAATTGTCCGACTCTATAGCAACGGCCCGACCGCAGTCCTCCAGGTCACTGACCAAGGAAAGGGAACTCTCACAAAGAATTTGGATGGTCCGGCCCACGACTGGACGGGCGCATTTGGCGTTGGACTGCGGGGCATGAGTGAACGTATGCGGCAACTCAGGGGTGACTTGGAGATCGCTTCCACGGAAGCAGGAACCACCATCACAGCCACGCTTCCCCTGAGTGATTCAGAGGCCAGCGATTAGCCACAGGGTAGAAAGGCGGCTCCGACATTTTCTTCAGTTCTAGTACGGTGAAGTGGGCAGAAATTACACATCAATTCGAAAGAAAATTCGCAACAAGAGATTTGCAAACAAGTCACTCTCCGGGCCTTCTCACATAACTCATTGATCCCAAGCTATTTATTTGAATGAGGGGATTGGTGTCACGGTTGCCCTTATGTCTGGCGTGTATCAAAAAGATTCCTATGGGGGGAGAACTATGGGCACGAAGTTCGACATCTTCAAAAAGCTACCCGATGGTCACCCACTCTGGGTCAAAGCTGTGGACGGACTCGAAGAGGCGCGTGCCCAATTGGCACGGTTGGCCGCGAGTTCGCCGGGCGAATATTTTATTTATAGCCTTCGGAATGGCTGCGTAGTTCACGTAAAGCTGGCTCACGAGGGATAATCCGGAACTGCACGCCCCTGAAGAAGTGTCATCCCCATCAGCTCATCAGACATTCCCAACCGCGGTCTATCCGCCTCCATATCTGCGACATGGAGAGGCCCACAGTCCTGAAACCGGCGTTTTGCGTTTCTCGGCTCACTCAACAGGAGGGAAGAGAACAGGCGTCTGTGTTCGGCCAGACGCCTGCTCTCGGTGGGTGTCTCGGAGGTGTTTCAGGTCTTCAGGTTACTGCGACCCAACCCACCCAACCATCGGGTCTTTGCTGTAAACAGCGCTGGCATTTCTTGTATGAACAGGGGGTACCCTGACCTGGGAAACTGCATTTGTGAGAATCTAATTTTGCCTGGGGGCGATTTGTTCTTCTCTTTGCTTCGGCAGCGCGAGGGGATACTTATCCCTTAGGAATTGCACTAGTCTCTCTCGCACGTAGCATCGCAGATCGAATGCTGCCGGTCCGTTGCGCGCGCTCATTAGAGCCCGAATTTGAATGGTACGTTCTGTTGCATCCGTCACTTGCAGCGCCCAGGTCTTTTTGTCCCAAAGCTCCGTCGTTTCCAGAATGCGGTGCAGTTCCTCGCGCAATTCTTGGACGGGAGCGGTGTAATCCGCATAGATCATGACGGTCCCAAGGAGGTTGGCTGTGGTGTGAGTCCAGTTCTGAAAAGGTTTCTCAATGAAGTAACTCAAGGGTACGATCAGCCGCCGCAGGTCCCATAAGCGCACCACAATATAGGTTGTATTGATTTCCTCGATCCACCCCCACTCGCCTTCCAGGACGATCGCGTCCTCGATCCGGATGGGCTGCGTAAGGGCCACTTGAACCCCCGCTATTAGATTGGAAAGCGTCGAGCGCGCCGCCATTCCGACGACCAACCCTGCCAGCCCGGCAGACGCAAGCAGACTCACTCCCACATGACGCGCCGCTGGAAATGTCATCAGCATGATGGACGCCGTTACGATGCTCACCGTCAGTGTGACAATCCTTTGCAAAACTTGTGTCTGTGTCCGAATCCTGCGCGCGCTAAGATTGTCGGGCGAATCCATCGTGTGGCGCGCGAAGATGATGTTTCCTGCCAGCTCCGTCAGAATTACGATCGTCCACCCAACCAAGGCAATCACACCCAGTCCCAGCCCGTGTTGCAGAATGTTTTTCAATGTTCCCGGAATCGGTGCAAGAGGTATGGCGAGAACTAAAGCCAGCAATGGAAAAATGACTCGCGTCGATTTCTTAGCCCGCCGTGTTAGCAAGGACTCTGTATTCGTGTCCTTGCGCTGCAGTATTCTTTCGACCACAAAGAACAGGACGAAATGCACAATGAGCGCCAATCCAACGGCGCCGGCCAGGATCGCACCTGAAATCAGCCACGAGCGAGCGTCGCCCCAAAAGGCTTGCATCTGCGTGATACCCCTTAAAGGATTTTAGATTACTCGTTGGTTAAAGCAAACCGCATCCATCTGCTCCCTTGCAGGGCGGATCATGAGGGATGCGCCAGAACACTCTTCAACAGCCAAGGCGACCGGGAGGCTTTCCATCCGCCAACCAACAAAAATCGTAGCTGCAATGCTTCTCAACCTTCGAGCTTTACCTTCGCCGGAAATCTCTTACCGACGAAAGGGACCGGTCTATACACAGGTTCTTGGCGGGAAGCCTCCCAGGGCGAAACAGGGCGCGGGTCCTCAGCGAGAAGGTTGGAGATGTGTATCAGGGATGGATGACTATCCGCCACAATTTTTACCAATGCCGTCAAAGGCACGGCAAGCAAAATACCCATCAAACCCCATAGCCAGCCCCAGAACAGGATTCCTGCTGTGGCCGCGAAAGGTCCTATGTTCACTCGCGATCCGATTATCTTCGGAATTAAATAATTGGCTGAGATTACATGAAGGCAGACCACGGCTAACACAATGACGGCAAATGGTGCTGCTGTATGGAATTGCAATAGCGCCGCGGCGACAGGAACCGCCATGGCGAGAATCACGCCCAGAAACGGAATCAAGTTCAGGAAACCGCTGGCGATTCCGAGTACCACCGCGCCTTGTACCTTCAGAGCGAGCAGGACGAAAACCGTCACTGCTGCCATCGCCGAACCAATCACCAGATTTCCGGCCGCGAACCCGCGTACCATGGTAGTCACGCGTCCCACAAATTGAGGGACATCGATGGTCGCCCCCAAGGTGCTTGCCAGCCTTTGCTTCATTTGCTCTTTCCGGATCAGATTGAAGAACATCATGAACGGCACGACTCCAATAATGATGACTGCTCCCCACACCGGTCCGACGCCGCGAATAATGTAAGAAGGCCAACTAGGTGGCTCTTTAATCTTTACTTCCGCTATTTTCTTTGTCGAGGTTTCTGGGTTCAGGCTACCCGCGGTCTCTTGCACTCTTGCAATCTTTTGGCTAAAAGGCCTTATCGCATCGCGGATTTGTTCCCCATATTGCGGCACAGCCTCCACGAGATCGGAAATGCGATTGTACGAGGCATACGTCAGCAAACAGAAACACAGCATTCCAGCAACGATGATGATTCCTGCGGAAGCGGAGCGCGGGACGTGACAGCTCTCCAAGCGCGTGACCACTGGATCCACGAGGATGGCAAGAAACGCCGCCAGCAGCAAAGTAATGCAGAAAGAACTGGCAAAAAAACAAAAAGCCATCAGAAGAACGAGAACAATGCCCCAAAGTAGCCAGGCGATACGGCTTAACAACCGCGATTGCAGCAAGTCAGTTGAGCTGCGCATCATACAATCACTCGGGCCTTTCTCGCCGTCGGCGATGTTCGAGTGCAGCGCCTCCTGTCCTTCACGCCAGGCGCAAGGAGGTGCCGCACTCGCACTTCACGATGCGGTCTTACGCTGAAATAGATGGGCAATTAACGAGATCGCCGCGAACACCAACAGTATGTGGATCAGCGCGCTGGATACGTGGAAGACCAGAAAGCCGCCGAGCCACGCCAGCAACAAAACCGCAAACAAAATGATGAACATGTAAGCCTCCTTATTCCCTTCGACTAACTGATGCTTCCGGCCTTAGACTTCAAACGCGTCCAGATTGCGCTCATCGAAGACGCCACCCAATACAGCGAATGCCGCAGTATTTGCGCAGCCATACCGGACCACAGCAGGGCATCACGTCGGCTGGCAACGTCAGATTCTTCCAATGAGCAACAAAACGAGAAGGATTACCACCACCAGCCCCAGGCCTCCGCTCGGGTAGTAGCCCCAGCTCCGGCTGTGCGGCCACGTCGGCAGGCTGCCCAAACTCAACAACAGAAGGACTACGAGAAGTATGATCAGCATTTTGGCCTGCCCTCCATGCTTCATTCGACTCAAAGACTCTCGCTCTAACAATCGGTGTAATCGTGTACAACTCGCTCCGCCATTTTGTATGTAGGAGATTTCCATTACGTTTGAAACTCGCTACTCAACGGAAACCGGACAATCGAAAGATTCAATCCCGCGGGGCTTGGGAGAGTCGACTTCTTCAGCAATCACCTGAACGCAAGGCCGGGACCACAGCCATCAAATTGCCAAAGTGGCTATCCGCTGCGCCGCTCTCAAAAAAGCGGCCACCATCTCCAATAAACATCGGGAACGGTGTACAACTATGCTTTGTGGGTCCGGTGCCGAAAGGGGTGGACGAATGGCTTCGAGAGAGTAAAATACAGGGAAGACTGTATGGGATTGACTGCCAAAACGTAATATCTATTTCGTCCGTACTTTGGAGCGCCTATCTTGGGCTAGCTGCATCGGCCCAGCAACTTGGATAGCCAGTACCGAACATCGCGTGGCGGCCTAAACACCCTGCCGTTAGATTGGGGACGATCACGATGAAAATTCTCGTTGCAGACGATCACGACATTATTCGCCGGGGCCTCAAGCAGCTGCTCACCTCGCGGCCCGGATGGGAAGTGTGCGGCGAGGCAAAAACCGGAAGAGAGGCGGTTGACCTCGCCGAGCAACTCAAGCCTGAAATCGTTGTTATGGACATCAGCATGCCTGAGCTGAATGGCCTGGAGGCGGCCCGGAGAATCCACAAGTCGTCCCCGAAAATAGGGATCCTCATCTTAACTCTTCATTTTTCCGACCAGCTCGTTCGTGACATCGTCGAAGCTGGCGCCCGCGCCTACATCATGAAGTCCGACGCCGATCGCGACCTCGTCAGCGCCGTCGATGCGCTGGCAAATCATCGAACATTTTTCACCTCCCGCGCAGCAGAAATGCTTCTGAACGGGTTCGCCAACAAGAATTCAGTGCCCGATCCGGAGTCTCATTTGCGGGAGAGACTCACCTCTCGCGAGCGAGAAATTGTACAGTTGCTCGCGGAAGGGAAGAGCAGCAAAGAGGTGGCCGTGGCTCTCGGGATAAGCGTCAAAACGGCTGAGACCCATCGTGCTAACATCATGAGAAAGCTCGAAATGCATTCCGTCAGCGAGGTCGTGCGCTACGCCGTAAAGAATCTAATCATCGAAGCGTGACGCTCCCAGCGGCCACGTGCGATGATCTCGGCGTGTACGACGAATATTGGGATATTGATGCCTTTCCAGATGACTTGCAGCCCTGTGCCAATCCGAGCGTCTCACTTCGATCTAGGACTCGCGGAGACCCCGGACCATGCCTAGAGTACTTGTCGTCGATGACCACGCTTTCATCCGTCGTGGCGTTCAAACGATATTGGATCCCTTCCCCGAGTGGGAGCTCTGCGGCGAAGCGGATAACGGCAACGATGCCATCCGCCTGGCCGAAGAGTTAAAACCCGAAGTCATCATCATGGATTTATCCATGCCCGGACTCAACGGCATCGAGGCGACTCGCGTCATTCGAAAAGCTCAACCGGGTGTCAAGATTGTCTTGCTGACTCTCCATGAATCTGCGGAATTGGTGCGCAGCGCCTTTCGCGCTGGCGCGAGGGGGTATCTCCTGAAAACCGATGCCGAGCAAGAGTTGGTGAAAGCCCTTACCGTGGTGACCGGACAGGGAACCTATATCAGCCCACGGATTGATAGCACGGTCGTGAAAAGTGTGATTAGCGAGATCACCTGACCACACTTATAGTTCAAGCGGCAAACAGGCAAACCCTGCCTCTTTTTGAATTTCTTCCTGCAAACTGAATTCCTCCTCCACCTTTACAGCCTTTCACCGATGGTAAGACCCTGGCTCACTAACTATCCTCATCTTCTGAAGGGTAAGATCGCCGGCGGCCACTTCCCTCTCGGGAGTGACTGCACACGGTAACCCGAGACGGGCCTTTGCAGTTTAGCCGCCTTGGAAGCAAGGTGCCCTTGGTCGCTGGCCTTCTTTTGCCCTGCCCTCGCGCATCTCGGTCCCGAACGCTTTATAGGCCCGCTCGCCCTACTCCGACTGTGTGTCAGGTCGGAAGTATCCGAACGCCCTTGTGGTGTAAGTTGCTCTTAACAAATGGGATAGATGAGCCCTGTGGGGTCGGCCCAGAAGTCCTTCCACGACTTTTAACTTTGAAGCGCCATCGCTTCCGTCTTCGCAAGTGCCAGGAGCCGTTGCTGCAATTTGGCGCGCGCCCGGAAGATTCTCGATTTGACGAGCTCCGGCGTAATATCCAGCGCCGTAGCCAGCTCCCGGCTCGTCCATCCTTCTCCTTTTTGCAGTAGGAACGTGTACTTCAGCGTGGGGTGCAATACCTCAAGCGCCTTTGTGGCCAACTCCTTCGTCAAGTACTGCCGCTCGGGATCTGCGTGCCAATCCCTAAGCTCCGGGTTCGTCTCATGCCCGTCCCTTGGCCGTTCCTCGTCGGCGCAGGTTGCTGCCTCCTCTGGCCGGCGTTTGCGCAACATCATCAGCGCTTCATTCACCGCAATGCGAATCAGCCAGGTCGAGAACTGTGAATTCCCTTCAAATTGCTGAATCTTGCTGAACACTTTGCAGAACACATTTTGCAAATTGTCCTCGGCGTCCTCGCGGTTCTTCAGGATCCGGAAAGACATCCCGTAGACCCGGTGCGAATGCCGCCGCACGAGCTCTCCGAACGCGTTCCGGTTTCCTGCGCGCGCGCTGGCGATCAGCGCTTTTTCCGATTCGGCGATTTGGCTGTTCATCACGGCAGCATCTCCTGTACTGGTGGGCTTGTTCGAACTCAGCCTCTGTCGCATCGAGATATACGGCGATATGGAAGCACGGACAATACCGTCCGCGCTGTATGGAATTGAACAAAACCTCGTATCCATGCGGATTCTCTCGGCTCCCACTCGCTGAGATCTCAACAGCAGCCCCAAAAAAGTTAGGGCGAGGCCACCATCGCCTCGCCCCAACTTTCTTAATCTGCTTCAACTATGGCTTCAACTGCGGGGTGGCCTTCTGCAACCGCTTGACAAGCGTTTTTCCCGACTCCGGTGCATCGAACTTCGGCTCTGTAATGATCACCGCTGCCGAAGCTTCTTTCCCATACAAGCGATGATTCGCATCTTCATCAGGCCGCAGCGTTGTGCCTTCCAGCGATACGCCTGCGAAAATCCCGCGGGCCCGCGAATAGCTCAGCATTTCCGCTCGCAAGTACGCGTCCGTGTCCGCCGACGCAGTTCGCCCCTTCGGTCCCGCCGCGATGGAAGCATCTCCGCCCAGCTTCACTTTGCTATGTAGCAGACTCTGCACGCCACGATTGTTCATCACCAGGATCACGAAGTCGGTTGCTTCTCCTCCGATTTGCAATCCCACACTTCCGCCCTCCAGCGCGTACATCGCTGGTGCGCCCCACGGACCCGTAAAGTCCTTGCCGGTACGGCAAACCATCGTTCCCCGCCCATAGCTTCCCCCAACCACGAAGGCCGCCTTCAGAACGGACGGCAAAACGACCACGCACCTCGCCTTGTCCAGCAGGTCTTGCGGAATGTCCTCGGGAACATCGAGAATTTCTTGAATGACCGTGCCGGCGTTCTGCAATCGATTGTTTTCATCTTTAGCGCCTTCGTCGGCAGACCGTGCGGCAGGCCGTGCGAATGACAGGGGCGCCAGCATCAGTGCACCCGCAAAAATAATCGCCATGCTTTTCATAACTGTATCCTCCATCCTTATTTTTCGAAGATTTGTACTTTCTATCCGAGCCCTAATTTCCACGCCGATCTGATACGACAACAACGATCCCGCCTACCAGCGCCAGCGCCCCAAGTATCGGGGGAAGAAGAATTGTGTGATGTTCTTCCTTCGTTGCCTGAATGGGGCCAATGTCCAGGACTTTCTTGTGTGTTGTGTACGTCAAGCCCTGATATGCCAGCGCGAAAAGTCCGATGACCACCAGTACTATCCCCAGGATTGTTCGTCCGCCCATAATCCCTCCGCACTCCCGAGTTGATTTCTGTCCTGCCCCTGCTCATCGATTCAGGGGCCTGGTTCTGCCAACTCAGGTTCGCCGAAGCAGATGGCCCACCAGCGATACAAGAAAAAGAATTAGAAAGATGTAAAACAGAATCTTCGCGATCCCCGCCGCAGCCACCGCAATTCCCGAAAAGCCAAGCACCGCTGCAATGAGCGCCACAATAAAGAAACCCAATGCCNAACGTAGCATTTC
>JGI12635J15846_10000875_pt1 | contig 26253 bp, 26 predicted proteins | sample BlaSpr_A8_OM2_M2_FD_15846 | JGI IMG/M metagenome (IMG submission 15846) | reverse complement strand
TCTAGCTTCTAACAGCGATGTGGCACAGGTAGTCCGACCTGTGCCACTAGCCAATACCGTTCAACCCACATCTTTTCAGTATCTTACAAACTCTTCAGAAAACTGCCGGGGTGCATCCCAAAAAGGAATCTCATGGCGAAATTCCGCCAGCCTCTGCGCAATTCCCGGATCTTCCCTTGTTCACTCGACATCAACCCGGCCGTCACCCGCGTGCAGGCAATCCGGCCTTACCATTCCCACGCGCAGATTCAGAGAAACAATTTTCCCCAGCGCGCATCTGAACTGCTGAATAACGAAATCAAAGGGAGACGCACGTGGCCAATCGGCTCGAAGGAAAAGTAGCGGCAATCACTGGCGGCGACCAAGGCATCGGCCGCGCCATCGTCGAGCGTCTCGCCCACGAAGGCGCCGACATCGCCCTCTGCTATCGCTCCAACAAAGCCGGCGCCGACGAAGTCGTCGGCGTCGTGCAAAAGCTCGGCCGCAAAGCCGCGGCGTTCCAGGCCGACGTCGGCAAAGTCGATCAAGGCCAAAAGTTCATCACCGAAGCCGTTGCCGCGCTCGGCCGCATCGACATCCTCGTCAACAACGCCGGCCTCGAGCGCCGCGCCGATTTCTGGGACGTCACCGAAGCCGACTACGACCTCGTCCTCGACGTGAACCTAAAAGGCCCCTTCTTCGTCACGCAAGCTTTCGTCAATCATCGCCGCCAAGCCAAAGCCGGCGGAAAAATCATCAACATCAGCAGCGTCCACGAAGAGCTTCCCTTCCCGCACTTCACTTCCTACTGCGCCAGCAAGGGCGGCATCAAAATGTTTACGCGCAATCTCTCGATCGAGCTCGCGCCGCTCGGCATCACCATCAACAATATCGCCCCCGGCGCCATCGAAACGCCCATCAACAAAAACTTGCTCAACGACCCGGCAAAGCTGGGACCGCTGCTCGAAAACATCCCGCTGAATCGCCTCGGCAAACCCGAAGACGTAGCCGGCATCGCCGCGTTCCTGGCCTCCTCCGACTCCGACTACATGACCGGCACCACCGTCGTCGTAGACGGTGGCCTAACCTGGGACTACGAAGAACAGTGAGTTCGCCCATCGATCCGTTGGGCAACTATTTAGAAAACCTTGTCATCCTGAGGTGTCCGAAGGACGCCGAAGGATCTCAACGTAGGCCGTGACATAAAATTCCTGCAGCAAGAGGACACGCAATGCCGCAACCCACCAAGCCAATCAAACTCGTCATCGCCGATGTCGACGGCACGCTCGTCACGCACGACAAAATCCTCACCCAGCGCGCCATCGACTCCGTTATGAAAATGCGCGACGCCGGAATCCAATTCGCCATCACCAGCGGCCGCCCGCCCAAAGGCATGGCCATGCTGGTAGAGCCCCTAAAACTCAACGAGCCAATCGCTGCATTCAACGGCGGCGTAGTCATCGAGCCCGACTTGAAGACTGTGCTGCAACAAAACGTCATCCCACCCGACGTCGTGAAAAAAGTTGTAAAGCTGATCCTCGATCACAAACTCGACGCCTGGATTTACACCGACAAAGACTGGTTCGTCCGCGACGTCAACGCCGCTCACGTCGCCCGCGAACAATGGACCGTAAAATTCGAGCCGTTAGTCACTGACAAACTCGAATCCATCGTCGATAAAGTCGCAAAAGTAGTCGGCGTCGGCGACGATCTCGACGTTGTCGCGAAATGCGAAAAAGATGTGCAGCAAGCCTGCGGCGATAGCGTCTCCGCCGCCCGCTCGCAACCCTACTATCTCGATGTCACGCACCCGAAAGCGAACAAGGGCGAAGTCGTGAAAATCATGTCCGACTTGCTGAAGATCCCGCCCGACGAAATCGCCACGATCGGCGACCAGCCCAACGACGTCCTGATGTTCGTGAAAAGCGGCGTCAGCATCGCCATGGGCCAGGCCAGCCCCGAAGTCCAAAAATCCGCAACCTACGTCACCACCTCCAGTGAAGACGAAGGCTTCGCCAACGCCATGGAGNAATTCATCCTCCAACGCCACGCCGCGACGTCGTAGCTACGTCATGCTATCTAGGTTGTAAAAGGAGATTGAAAAGGATTTCTAAGCCCGCGCCAACGTCGTAGCCCGCGCCGCGCGCAAAAGCTCCGCCGCTTTCTGCTTCGGATCGCCGTGACCAAACACCGCGTTCCCCGCGACAAGCAAATCCGTTCCAGCCCGCACGACTTCGCCGACCGTTACCATATCGACGCCGCCATCGACCTCGATGCGATACGACAGCCCGCGCTTCTCTCGAATTCGCGCCAGCGATTCGATCTTTCGCAGCGCGTTCGGAATAAATCGTTGCGCGCCAAATCCCGGATTCACCGACATCACCAAGACGTGATGCACGATGTCGAGCACTTCATCGAGCATTGCCACCGGAGTCGCGGGATTGATCACCACGCCAGGCTTGCATCCATGCGACGCAATCAAATGCAGAGTGCGATCGAGATGCATGCACACTTCCTGATGAACCGACATCCACGTTGCGCCAGCTTCAGCGAACGCAGGAATAAACTCGTCGGGATTCTCGATCATCAGGTGGCAATCGAATGGAATGTTCGGCACGGCTTTGCGGAGCGACGCTACAACCGGCGGACCGATCGTGATGTTCGGGACGAAATGCCCGTCCATGATGTCAACGTGCAGCACGGTACCGCCGCCGTCGATCGCGGCTCGCGCTTGCTCGCCGAGGCGGGAAAAATCCGCAGAAAGGATCGATGGTGCCAGTTCGATTTGCACGATGCTCCTCGTTTACAGGGCCAGTATACGCGGAAGCGTCAAGCGCCCGCCAAAAATGTATGCGGCAATGTCGGTGATTTGGATGCCGAGTCGCGAATCGCAGCTACCGTGAATTTCGCGACGCTCGGTGATCGATAATTTCGCGGCGATTACGCAGGCCAGGGCAGCGTGCGCCGCTGGTCGCTGCTGGCGCGGCAGACTTCGAGCGCGCGCATCACGTCGAGAGCATACGGCAAGCTAACGAACGGCTTCGCTTTGCCTTCGAGGACGTCGCGAACGTTGGCGTAAAAATCGCGATAGTCGCCAGTGCCCGACGGAATTCGGCGTTGCGTCGTGTTCGTGCCATCGGACAGAGTAAGCACGCCCCAATTCTCTTCGGGCTCGGCGCCCCACGCGCCTTTTTCCGGGAGGGTGCCGAACCGCAGATTGTTTTCTTGCGGATCGACGGTCTGCTTCACAAATGCGCCCTTTGTGCCGAAGAGCAAGAATCGCGGACGCTGCGACACAGCGAGAATGTCGGAGCTAAGAACGGCACGCATGCTGTCCGGATAGAGAAACATGATGTCGAACGCATCGTCGGCCAAACCGCCCTGCCGTTCGATGCGAACGTCAGCGGTCACAGCTTCGGGCTTGCCGAACAGGACCATCGCGTGATCGATCAGGTGCGGACCGATGTCGAAAAGAATTCCCGCGCCCGCAACACGCTGCTCGCGCCAAGCGTTCGTTTTGAAGTTCGGGCGGAAACGATCGTAGTGAGTCTCGAAGCGAACGATGCGCCCGAGCGTTCCAGCGGCGACGAGTTCTCGAATCGCCTGGAAATCGCCGTCATAGCGGCGATTCTGATACACCGTCAGAAATCGGCCGGACTTCTCGGCGAAGTTCACGAGATCGACCGCTTCGGCGTAAGAAGTTGTGAACGGCTTATCGACAACGACATCGTGGCCAGAGGCGAGAGCCGCGCGAGCGAAAGGAGCGTGCGTGTCGTTCGGGCTCGCGATTACGATGAGTCGAATATCCGGGAGCGCGAGAAGTTCATCGAGCGAGCGCACGATTTTCGCATCGGGATATGCTTTACCGGCTTCGTCGCCCGTGCGCTGCAGAATCGCGGCGAGGCGCATTCCCGGCACGCGAGAAATGACTTGAGCGTGAAACGCGCGCCCGGCGAGACCGAATCCGATGAGTCCTACGTTGATCATGACGAAAGATTATAGAGGTGATCTTGCCGCCGCCACCGAGAATTGAGTTCTATCGCAGAATGAGCTGCTGCCTCAAAATGAACTTTCATTTCTGGATGCATCGCTAATGTTTCGCGACAATATGATGAAGAAACGAAGCGAGCGACACGGCGAATTTCCCGGAGAGTGATGGCCACTTCACCAACGGCGTCAGCGACGGAGGCAAAGCGCAAGCGAACAGGGCTGATCGTACTGCTGTCGTTGGGATTCATCCTCACGGGATTCCCAACGATCATTGCCGGACCGATTCTGCCAACATTTATTTCACGGTGGAACCTCACCGATTCCCAGGCAGGATTGTTTTTCACGGTGCAGTTCACTTCTTCGCTCGCCGCAGTGTGGATCACGACAGGCTTGACCGCCTGGCGCGGCTACCGGCCTGGGCTCGTGATTGGATACGTGCTGACTGGAATCGGCCTCGCATTACTAAACTCACCGACGCATGGAATCGCGCTGCTCGCCGTCGCCTTGTATGGGATGGGTTACGGGCTTGTCGTGCCGCCCACAAATTTGTCCGGAGCCGAAGCCGGTGGTGCGAGCGTCGTGAGCCTGCTGAATTTCGCCTGGGGCATCGGCGCCGTAGCATGCGCGCCGCTGGTGAGCGTTTCGCTACGCCATCATTCCTTGACAACGTTTTTGTGGGTGCTGGCGATCGTTGGATTCGCGCTCGCTGCGGGATTTATGTTTGTTTCGCTGCCGGAGCGTCATCATGACGATTCCACGGAAGCGGCCAAGAGCCGCCAGAGCATTCCACCAGTCACAACCACGGTTGTCGTTGCGGGATTGTTTTTCTTATATGTCGGAAGCGAGGCGGGTGTCGGTGGATGGGCCGCGGAGCATGTGAAGCGACTTCTGGGTCATGCCACCGAACTCACGACGATGACACCTTTGTTCTTTTACGCCGGCATGATGGTCGGCCGCGGATTTGCGTCGGTGTTGCTGCACCGGATCGGCTCGCTGAAATTCATGATCATGGCGTTTTTGTTAGCAATCGCGGGCACATTGATCGTCATCGTTACGCGCAATCCAAACATCGCGATCGCCGGATTCACAATTGCCGGATTGGGCTGCGCGACGATCTATCCCATCTATATCTCATGGTTTTCGCATTGGTACGGGCCGGCCGCGCGACGACTGGGCGGCGTTGTTTTCTCGATGGCATCACTCGGCGGTTCGGCCATCCCATGGCTGGTGGGATTCGTCTCGACGAGAGCAAATAGCCTGCCGATCGGATTCCTCGTCCCGCTAGCAGGCATCTGCGTAATGGTCATCCTCGTGACGATCTTGCGCAAACGCGGTTTGCAGATGCCGTGATCGTCGCGCCGCGAGCAGATCAATCGTAGTCGTGCTAGCGCCGGGCGGAGCAAGCCCCGTCCCTACGAGTGCCCCGCGAACAGCCATCTTCCGGCGTGAGGCTTTCACCGCAAAGGCGGCGCCGAGGCGCCGCACTCCATATCGATCCGCGCTCTAGGGTATTCTTTCGGCGTGCTGAAAACGACTCAACGGGCCGGGGCAAGGCGAACGGAGGAACAGCGATCGCCGACGCGCGCGCTACTGTTCGGGCTGATCATCACGCTCGCGGCGGTGGTCGCTTACTCGGCATACATCACGGTGCAGATTTCGGGGCTGCGAAAATTGCAGAGTGAAATGGTCGATCGGAATCGCCGTGACTCGCTGGAATTGCTGCGGCTGCAAAACGATTTGAATTCCGTCGCGCTCGCGATGCGCGACATGCTGGATTCGAGCGAGCCTTATCCGATCAGCGCTTGGTCGGCCCAGTTCTCGCGGCTGCGGGGAGACATCGACGCGGCGCTGGCGCTCGAAGAGCAGAACGCGTCGGCGCAGCGCACGGAAGAACAGCGCGAATATTTACGTCATCAGCTCACCCAGTTCTGGGACGCGATGGACCGCATGTTTGCGCTTGCAAACAACGGCAAAGAAGCGGAAGCGAAGGAGCAAATTCGCCTGTCGCTACAAGCCCGCGAGGCGGCGCTCAGCACAGCAGTTTCGCGGTTGCTCGTTGAGAATAATGAAGGTGAGCAACGCGCCGCCGCGCAAATCGGCGAGATCTACACGCGCGTGCAGCGCCAGGTTTATCTTTTTTTCGCCGCCACTCTCGTTGCGATCGTGCTCACCAGTCTTTATTTGATTCGCACCAATCGCGAGATTTTCGCGCGGTTGGCGGCTCTTTCGGAGCAACGCAGCGAGCTCGCGCAAAAATTGATCTCGACGCAGGAATCGACGCTGCGCCACATCTCGCGCGAGCTGCACGATGAATTTGGTCAGGTCCTCACAGCGATCGGTTCTCTGCTTGGCCGGCTCGGAAAGCAAGCGCCGGAAGGCTCGCAGCTTCGCGCCGACTTGCAGGAAGTCCGAGAGATCGCGCAATCGACGCTGAACAACATCCGCGGACTCTCGCAAGCGCTGCATCCTGTACTGTTGGAAGAACAAGGGCTCGAGAGCACGTTGGACTGGTACATTCCTTCCGCCTCGCATCAGATGGGGCTTTCGTTGCACTATGAAAAGTCCGGCGCGACGTTCCCGGTCGAGACCGTTGCGGGCGTTCAGATCTATCGCGTGTTGCAAGAAGCACTAAACAATGTCAGCCGGCATTCCGGAGAACGCGAAGCCTGGGTGCGGCTGAAATTTTCGGGCGGTGATCTCGGTCTCGATGTCGAAGATCATGGCAAGGGGTTCTCGCGTAACGGCTCGGGGCAGGGCGCGCAACGTACATCCCAAGGAATCGGCCTCGTCGGCATGCGCGAACGGGCAGAATTGATTGGCGGCACACTGGAATTACTGAAGCCGAACGAAGGAGGAACGCTGGTGCGATTGACAGTGCCACGGGAGCGGGCGGAGGCAGGACATGGCGGATAAGATCACTGTTTTGCTGGTGGACGACCACTCGCTGGTGCGCAAAGGATTTCGCCGGATGCTCGAAGACGATCCCACGATCACTGTCATCGGCGAAGCAAGCGACGGCAACGATGCGGTGAAGCTGGCGCTCCAACTCAAACCGCGCGTCACGGTGATGGATTGCGCGCTCCCGGGCATCAGCGGCATCGAAGCGTCGCGCCAGATTCGCGCGAAGTGGGCCGACGCGGCGATTCTGATGCTGAGTATGCACTCCGAAGACACGCTGATCCGCCAAGCGCTCGAAGCGGGCGCGCGCGGCTACATTTTAAAAAACGCGATGGATCTGGATTTATTGAAAGCGGTGAAAGGGGTCGCCGAAGGCAAGACCGTTCTCGATCCGCAGTTGGTGAAACCGGAAGCGCTGAAGGGCGAGCGTGAGTCCGGCCTCACCGCGCGCGAACTCGAAATCTTGCAACATATCGTCGCGGGAGAATCGAACAAGGAAATCGCGGCCGATCTCGGCCTCAGCGCGAACACCGTCGCGGTCCACCGCGCAAACATCATGGATGCGCTCGGCATTCACAAAACGGCGGAGCTCGTCGTTTACGCGATTCGGAACGGTCTGGTCACTTTGCCGTGAGGCGGCGGGATTTTCTCAGCGGCGCAGCCGGCGTTGGATTCGCTGCGGGATTCAGCGCGTTCGCTTCCCCGCTCGATGCGTTCGCCCTTCGCGGGGCATCGCCGTCCCCCTCGCCCGCCGCGCAACTCGGTTTCAAGCTCGTCGATGTAACCGCACAAGCCGGCATTCACTTTCAACACAACAGCGGAGCCTACGGCGGCAAGCTCCTCCCCGAAACACTGGGCTCAGGCTGCGCATTTCTCGACTACGACGCCGACGGCTGGCAAGACATCTTGCTCGTCAATGCCATGGACTGGCCGGGCCACAAGCAGCAACGCTCGACGCTTCGCCTTTATCACAACAATCGAAACGGCACATTCACCGACGTGACGAAAGCCGCCGGCCTCGACATCGAAATGTACGGCATGGGCGTTGCCGTCGGTGACTACAACAACGATGGCTTCCCCGACCTACTAATCACCTGCGTTGGCCAGAATCGCCTCTTTCGCAACACCGGCAAGGGCACGTTCGTCGACGTCACAAAAGCTGCCGGGCTTGCAGGCCGCTCGGCCTTCAGCACGTCAGCGATCTGGTTCGACTACGATCGCGACGGCCTGCTCGATCTTTTCGTCTGCAACTACGTGCGCTGGTCGCCCGAGCATGACGTCTTCTGCAGCCTTGACTCAATTCACAAATCCTATTGCACACCAGAGGCCTATCGGGGCGACACGAGCTGGCTCTTTCACAACAAAGGCGACGGCACGTTTGAAGATGTGACCGCCAGCAGCGGCATTTTCGACAGCAGCTCGAAATCGCTCGGCGTGGCGATGCTCGATTTTGACGGCGACGGCTGGCCCGATCTACTCGTCGCGAACGACACGCAACCCAACAAGCTCTATCGCAATCTCGGAAACGGAAAATTCAGGGACGTCGCGGTTGAAGCGGGCCTCGCGTTCAGCGCCGACGGCAAAGCGCGCGCCGGCATGGGTGTCGATGTCGGCGACTTCGAAAATTCCGGCCGCGCCGGAGTCGCGATCACAAATTTCGACAACGAGATGATTGGCTTGTATCGCGCGTCGCGCACCGGCGTGTACGACGACATCGCAACCGCATCCGGCGTCGGCAGCGCGTCGCGCAATTCGCTCGGATTCGGATGCACGTTCGTCGATGCCGATCTCGATGGACTGATCGACCTCGTCGTGGCCAACGGCCACATCGACGAAACGGTGCGAAACATTCGCGGCAACGTCGGCTACGCGCAGGCGCCTCAATTATTTTTGAATAGCGGCGACGGAAAATTTCACGACGTGGCGAGCGAAGTCGGCGGAAATTTCGACACTCCGAAGGTCGGCCGCGGCCTCGCCTACGGAGACTTCGACAATGACGGCGACGCGGATCTTTTGCTGACGACAAATCACGGGCCAGCGTATCTGTATCGCAACGATCAAACTGCCGGGAATCGCTCCCTGCGCTTGCACCTCATTGGAACGAAATCGAATCGCGACGCGGTCGGCGCGACGGTTCACGTCACGACGGAAGGCGTCACGCAGTCACGCGTCGTGCGCGGCGGGTCGAGTTATTTGTCGCAATCCGAGCTTCCTCTGACCTTCGGCGCCGGCAAGCGCGACAGAGTCGATCGCGTCGTCATCGATTGGCCGAGCGGGCAAACTCAGGAGTTCAAATCGGTCGAGACCGGAAAGCGACTGCAATGCACTGAGGGTAAAGAACTTACAGAAACCAGCTGAGATAATTCTTTTACATTATTGTCATCAATTTCGGCTTTCTTTATAAAGGGTTCAACTGACATTGCTTCCAGAGGACTTGACACCCCCGGGAGCACCCCAAACAACTTGCGGCCGGATGCACACCCATCCGGCCGCTGATCTTTTAGGGACGCTTTTTTCGGCTTGAGACCGCCGACCGGTCCTTCGTATAACATTCCATTCAGAGAAGTCGCCGCAGATGAGCGAGGGAAAATGACCTGGATCAAAACGATCGGCATGGACGAAGACGATCGCGTCAAGAAAGCGATGATGGATCAGCGCGCTTTCTATCCGCCGGAGTACTCCACTCCGGTGCCCGCCGTCGATCGCGGACCGAATGCAGGTATCAGCGCTTCGCACTCGCTCATTCCCGATGCACTGTTTCATTCCTTCAGTGCGTTTGCCGCCATGATGGCGCCCGATTTGCCGCTGCAACGCCGCCAACACGAGATGATCGCCACAATGGTGTCGGTCACAAACAAGTGCCACTATTGAATCGAGTCACACGCAGAGTTTCTGCGTAGGGTGACGTTGGATGATGGACTGATCGAGGCGCTGCGAGTCGACTATCGCACCGCTCCGATCACCGAGCAGGAACGCGTGATGCTCGATTACGTCGTGAAATTAACCAAAGATGCGACGAAATGCTCGCCCGCCGATCACGACGCGCTGCGCAACGTCGGATTCGACGATCGCGGCATTTTGCAGATCACGCTGATCGCGTCGTGGTTCAACTACATCAATCGAGTCGCTGACGCACTCGGCGTCGGCCGCGACGAACTGGCCCCCAAATAACCGCCCGCCAAGCGTCAACAACGCTACGCGCTGGATTTTCGCGCGCCACACTGGAATACTTACCCGGCCAATCGGATCCTCTCCGATTGAAGCCAGGCAGGGTGTGACGAGTGAAGGGTCTCGCCTTTTTTCTTTTAGCGGCAATATTTGTCGGTGCACTCATTTGGATGGCGACGCTCAAGCGCCCGTCCAAAGCTGTGGCCCGAAATCCGGCGCTGGGGCCACCGGCGGAAGAGGTGTTGCTCGACGGCAAGATTTTGACCGTCGACCCGCACGACTCCGTCGCGGAAGCAGTGGCGATCGGGTTCGACGGAAGATTTCTCGCGATCGGATCAAACGTCGACATTCGCGCGCACATCGGCCCGAACACGAAGGTCATCGATCTGCACGGGCGGACGGCGACGCCGGGACTGATCGATAGCCACGGGCACTACGCCGATGGCGGGATCAACGAACTCTACACAGTGAATCTGAGCGATGCGACCAGCATCGCCGAAATCGTCCAAAAGATCGCGGAGCGCGCGAAAACGCTGAAACCCGGCGAGTGGATCCAGGGTACTGGCTGGGACGAAAGCAAGCTCACCGAACTTCGCTACGTACTCGCGGCCGATCTGGACAAGGTCGCTCCCAAAAATCCGGTGTGGTTGCTGCACACGACGGGACACTACGGCGTGGCCAACAGTTTTGCGCTGAAGCTCGCGCACATTGCGCACGGAACGAAAAATCCAAAAGCCGGAACGATCGACCGCGATGCGCAGGGCAATCCGACCGGCGTTCTCAAAGAGAACGCGATGAAAGCGGTCGTAAGTCTCATTCCTCCGGTGACACCGGATCAGGAACACAACGCGATTCTGCACATCATCGACGCGCTGCACGCGGAAGGCATGACCGCCATCAAGGAAGGCGACATCCAGCCACACACGTGGGACGCGTACAAGCGCGTGTTGGATGAAAACAAGTTGAAGGTTCGCGTGTTCACGCTATGGGATGTCGGAACGACGATGGACGCGGGTCGCGCGACGCTTGCCCGCATCAAGGCGCTGCCGCTGCCGCCGCGCTCGCTGGGCGAAGGCGTGCTGCTCTCAGGCGGCGGCAAACTTTATATGGATGGCAGCGGCGGCGGGCGCACCGCGTGGCTCTACGACGACTGGCACGTGAAATCGACGGAGATCGACAAGGGGAACAAAGGCTATCCGGCGATTGATGTGGACGTGTACAAGCAACTGGTGCGGCTGTATCACCAGGCGGGAATCCACGTCGGCACACATGCGATCGGCGATCGCGCGATCGATACGGTCGTGGACACCTACGCGGAGGTGTTGAAAGAGACGCCAACGCACGGGCTGCGGCATAGCATCATTCACTCGAACATTCCTACGGATCACGCGCTAGAGACGATGGCGGCGATGCAGAAGCAGTACGACGCGGGATATCCGGAGTTGCAGGCGCCGTTCATGTGGTGGATCGGCGACACGTACGCGGGGACGTTTGGTCCGGAGCGGTCGGCACGATTGATTCCGCTGAAGACGATGCTGACGCGAGGGATCGCGTGGGGCGGCGGGTCGGATTATTTTGTGACGCCGTTTGCGGCGCGATACGGCATCTGGGCATCGGTAGCGCGTGAGACGTTAAAGGGCGTGTATGGAGCGCATCCGTTTGGGACGGCGGAGGCGGTCGATGCGCGCGTGGCGCTGCGATCGTATACGGAGTGGTCGGCGCACCAACTATTTTTGGATGGTACGGTGGGATCGATCGAACTCGGTAAAGATGCGGACATTGCGGTGTGGGATCGCGACATGTACTCGGTGCCGACGGGCGACTTGAAAAACATGAAATGCGAGATGACGCTGTTTAAGGGCGAGATTGTGTTTCGGGCGGATGCGACGCCGGTTACGGTGACAGATCCGCAGGCGGCGAATCCGCAGGCGAACGGCGCGGCCGCGAATAATCCCTGAGTTGAGTGGGGTCTGAAATTCATAATGAGTTGATCGTCGGCGTGGATATCGGCGGAACGAAAGTCGCCGCGGGCTTGGTCGATCATTCGGGCACGATTGTGGCGCAGACTCGCACGGCGATGGTCGCGACCGACGCGGCGCGCGGATTAGCGGCGGTGGCGGTTGCGATCGAGGAGCTTCGTTCGCGTTCGGGGGAAGACTTTCAGCCGCACGCCATCGGCATTTGCGCGCCCGGGCCGCTCAACCCGCGAACCGGCGTGGTGATCAATCCGCCGAACCTGCCCGGATGGCACAACTTCCCGCTCGCTGAAGAAATTCGCAAGCTCTATCCCGCCGCGCAAGTGAAGATCGATAACGACGCTAACGCCGCTGCGCTCGCCGAAGCGAAATGGGGCGCCGGCCGCAGCTATCGCAATGTGTTCTACGCGACGATCGGCACCGGCATCGGCACGGGTTTCGTGATCGATGGCAAGGTCTACCATGGACGAACCGGGCTGGCGACCGAGGGCGGTCACGTCGGTGTGGATTTGCATGGGCCGCAGTGCGCCTGCGGCAAGCGCGGATGCATCGAAACACTGGCGGCAGGACCAGCGATCGCCCGGCGAGCTCGAGCGAAGCTGGCGCTGGCGGCCAAAGCGGCCAGTGGTGATGGCACGAAGTCGGCGCTGCTCGAAATGGCTGGGGGCAAGCCCGACGCCGTTACCAGCGAGATGGTCGCAAAGTGCTATGCCTCAGGCGACGCGCTGGCCAAAGAAGTGATGCACGAAACGCTCGACCTGCTCGCGTATTGGCTCGGCAACGTCATCGATTTGCTCGAGCCCGACGTGATCGTGATCGGCGGTGGCGTATCGTCGATGCTCGCGCCGTTTCTGGAAGAGATTCGCGCGCGTTGGGTTGGAGCCTGTCTCAGCCCTTACCCGCACGAAACTCCGCTGGTACTGGCACACTACAAAGAAGACGCCGGTATAGCGGGTGCGGCCGCTCTTTGTGATACAAATTGACCACGTTCACCATGAGGTGATGGATGGCCCAAACGACCGTAAGCTCCACGTCTGTGAGCTCTTCCGGAGATACCATCGAAAACTATCGCCGGCCCCTGGCGATGGTCACGACGCTGTTCTTCATGTGGGGCTTCCTTACCAGCCTCAACGACATTTTGATTCCGCATCTGAAGACGGTGTTCGATCTGAATTACGCGAAGGCGATGCTGATTCAGTTCGCGTTTTTCACGTCGTACTTCGTCTTCTCGCTGCCGTCGGGAAAATTGATCGACAAGGTCGGCTACAAGAAGGCGATGGTTGCGGGATTGTTCACGATGGGCATCGGTGCGTTGCTGTTTTTGCCTGCGGCGAGTGTGCCGTCGTTTCCGTTCTTTCTCACTGCGCTGATCGTGCTCGCAGCCGGCATGACGATTCTTCAGGTTTCGGCGAATCCTTACGTCGCCATTCTCGGCCCAGAAAAAACCGCGGCGAGCCGCCTGAATCTTGCGCAAGCGTTTAACTCCCTCGGCACGACGATCGGTCCGAAGCTCGGCGGCATGTTGATTCTGAGCGGTGCTCCGCTCGCCGCTGCAGCGATAAGCGCGATGTCAGCGCCGCAGTTGCAGGCGTATCGAGTCGAACAGGCATCGTCGGTCAAGACGCCGTACCTCATATTTGCGCTTGCGTTGATGGCCCTCGGCGTTGCGATCGCTCTGTTCAAGCTGCCCGCGATCGCGAGCGTCGAACAGCGTTCGGGAGCCGGCCACGATTCGATCTGGCGCCACACTCACCTCATCCTCGGCGCGATCGGAATTTTCGTCTACGTCGGCGCGGAAGTTTCGATCGGCAGCTTCCTTGTGAATTATTTTAGCCAGCCCGACATCGGAAATATTTCGGAGCTGGCTGCTGCGGGACTGCTTTCCTTCTATTGGGGCGGTGCGATGGTGGGCCGCTTCATCGGTTCAGCGCTGCAGCAAAAAATCGCGGCGAATAAAATTCTTGGCGTTGCGGCGATCGTCGCAGCGCTGCTGGTCATCACATCGATGCTGACGTTCGGTCACGTCGCGATGTGGACGATCATCGCGGTTGGCCTCTTCAACTCCGTGATGTTCCCGACGATCTTCACGCTGGCAATCGAAGGACTCGGTCCGTTGACGGGTGACGGTTCAGGCTTGCTGGTCGCGGCGATCGTAGGCGGCGCAATCATCCCTGAGATCCAGGGCATCATCGCGGACAGAATCGGCATCCATCACGCATTCTTCCTGCCGATTCTTTGCTACATGTACATCGCGTATTTCGCTTTTGTCGGCTCGCAGAAGAAACAGCCGGTTCGCGCCGCCACATAACAAAGGTGAAGCCTTAATCGCGGCTCGCTTGAGCGGTTTCATCGCTACTTCATTACTTCGTTTTTTAATTTTTCGCGACTTTGCCGTCGGCAACGAGTCGATCGAGCCACCGCTTCGCCTTCGCCGCATCCGGCCGGTCGCCGTGGTTCTTCACGTAGTCGCGTAGCGCCGTTGCCGCCTCGTCGTATTTCCCAGTCGCTACCAGCGACTGCGCCATCAGCAGCTCGATCTCGGGCGCTTTCCCGTTCGATTTGGACAGCGCGTCTCGCGCCTCCTTCGCTGCCTCTGGATATTTCTCGGATTTGTAGTACGCCTGCGCCAGCGTGTACTGCGTCTCCCAGTTCGGATCGGCCGCATTCAGTTCGAGAGATTTTTGCAGCGCCGGGATTGCCTCTTCATATTTTCCCTGATCGCTCAGCGCCATTCCCAGCGCCGCCTGCGCACGCGCATGCATCGGATCGATCTGCGTCGCCTTCTCCAACACGCCCTGCGCATCCGCGAAATTCCGCAGATTCAAATCCACCACGCCTTGCAAATACAAAACGTCCGGATGCCCCGGCGCGAGACTCATCGCCTCGCCAGAATATTTCTCGGCATCTTTGATTTTGCCCTCACCAAGCGCTTGCAGCCCCTTCTCAAGCGCTTCCTTCGCTTTCGGAGCGAGCACTGGTCCCAACGGGATGCCCGTCGTTTCGTTGGCCTCGGCCTTGCGCTTCAGCGTGAACTCCACCTCGGTTTTGAGCGCCACCGGGATCGTGATGTCTTTCTGGCTACTTTCGTAGCCCGTCGCCGAAACCTGCACCGAATATTCGCCAGTCGAAGCCAGCATGAAGAACACGCGCCCCTTGCGCGTCTGTCCTTGATCGGTCGGCACGCCGGACCGGTATATCTTCACCGTCGCCGGAGTAGCAATCTCCGCCCCGCCGCTGTCGCGCACTGTCACCGAAATCTCCGGCCGGTCCCCGCGAAACATATTCGTCTCGGCCGACGAATCCTGCGCTACCGCCGCCCCAGGTAAAGCCAAGCCGCTCGCCGCCAAAAACGCCGACACCACCACTACTCCGTTAATTTTTCGCCGGTTCAAAATCTTGCAGATTTGCATATGACACCCCAAAAACAACCACACTCAGTGATTCGAGCCTAGTCCTCGCCCTCAAACCACGTCAAGAATAGAGTTCCACCGGATAACACGTCCTCGCTGCTCGATTTTCGCGCTTCCTTTCGCTGTGATATTGTCCCTCCGGCTTTCCACAGGAGACTCCTCGATGAGAGTTGGCTTTTCAGCCGTCACAGGCGCCCTAATCTTCACAGCGCTACTCGCAGCCATCAGCATTCGCGCCGCAGGCTCCGCTCCGACCGTCAAGATCGACACCGGCGAACTCGAAGGCAAATCCGACGGCACCATCTCCGCTTTCCTCGGCATCCCGTTCGCCAAGCCGCCTGTCCGCGACCTCCGATGGAAGCCACCTCTCGCGCCCCCCAAATGGAAAGGCGCCCGCAAAGCCACCGAGTTCGGCTCGCGCTGCATGCAAGGCATGATTTACGACGACATGATCTTTCGCGACCCCGGCATCAGCGAAGACTGCCTCTACCTCAACGTCTGGACACCCGCAAAGCTCGACAAAAGCAAATCCAAAGACAAGCTCCCCGTCATGGTATGGATCTACGGCGGCGGCTTCGCTGCTGGCGCAACCTCCGAGCCGCGACAGGACGGCACCAATCTCGCCAAAGAAGGCGTCGTCGTCGTTTCGATGAACTATCGCCTCGGCATCTTCGGCTTCTTCGCGCACCCCGAACTCGCCAAGGAAAACGCTCACAACGCCACCGGCAACTACGGCCTGATGGATCAATCCGCCGCGCTTGAGTGGGTCAAGCGCAACATCGCGCAATTTGGCGGCGATCCCGGCAACGTGACCATTTTCGGCGAAAGCGCCGGCTCCTTCTCCGTCAGCGAACAGATGGCTTCGCCCGTCTCCAAAGGCCTCTTCCACAAAGCCATCGGCGAAAGCGGCGGCGCATTCGCCAGCCATGCGCTCCCGATGCGCACCAAAGACCAAGCCGCCGAAGAAGGCGCCAAGTTCGCCAAGGACCACCTCAACGCCGACACCCTGGCCGCATTGCGCGCACTCTCCGCACAAAAAGTTCTCGACGCTCAGCTCGCCGACAAAGGCGAGCGCTTCGCCCCCAATATCGACGGCTACTTTCTCCCCCAGTCTCCGGAAGCCATCTTCGCCGCCGGGAAACAGAGCGACGTCCCACTCCTCGCCGGCTGGAACCGCGACGAAGGCGGATCTGGAGTGCCCAAGGGTAAGACTTCCGCCGACGCTCTCAAAGACATCGCAACAAAGGATTTCACCGCGAAATCAGACGAATTCCTGAAGCTCTATTCCGCCGAAAACGACGCTCAGGCCCAGCGCTCGTTCGCGGACTACGAGGGCGACCGTTTCATCGCCTTCTCCACCTGGCGATGGATCGACGCGCAACTCAAGACCGGCAAATCCCCCGTCTACCGCTACCGCTTCGACATGGACCACGCCAAGGATCCGAAGCGCGGTCCCGATGAAGCCGGCGCCTATCACTCCGCCGAAATCGAATTCGTTTTCGGCGCGCTCGACTCCGAAACCTGGATCAGCTGGCGCCCCGAAGACCACCAACTCACCGATCTCATCCGCAAGTATTGGAGCAATTTCGCCAAGACCAGCGACCCCAACGGCCCCGGCTTACCCACTTGGCCGAAGTACAACCCCGACACCGGCTACGAAGTGATGCACCTCGACGCCGACCCCAAAGCGCAAAAAGATCCGCATCGCGCCCGCTACGAATTCCTAAGCACCTTCTGGGTGAAGTAGCCGTCGCCTCCCCGCACCCCGGCGGCCCAAACAACTTAGCAACTCAAACAAAAATGGCGCGCAAAAAAGCGCGCCCTTTCCATTTCCATTCGTTTATAAGCGGATGTCATCCTGAGCCGTCCGAAGGACGGCGAAGGATCTCAGCGTTAGCCTACCCTCGATCGCAATACGGGCGCGCACACCAACGCCAAGCGCCTCTTCTCCGCGCTTTCGACTTTCAACTGTCGACTGTCAACTCTTTCGTTGGAATAAAGAACAAAGACTCGCCGTCACCCGCGCAATAACGCGCACCATCAGACGTCAGCGTCCGCCCCTACCAAATATGCAGTATCGAATGCCCCAGAACGTAACCAGCGCCAAACACGCCGATCAACACCACTCCCGACCACAGAATCAGCCCGAGAAACGCCCAAGCCAATTCCTTCTTGTCATCTCCCGCTTTCGCAGGAATCGCAGCCCTTCTCGATTCGTTTGGAGTGGTTTTTGTTCCTTCTAGGTCCATGAAGTTGACTCTGCGGATGGTTCCAGCGGATGTAGCGGCTTCTGGTTCTGCACCATTTCGTACGTCTTCTGCAGCAATAGCTCAAATTCCGCGTCCGTAATCGCTCGGTCGCTTATATGTGACTCACTCACCGTTGCCATGTTCGTTCCTCCCACGCCACGTCTGCCTCTGCGGGGGCAAAAAGCAGCACGCAAACCACTTCATGCACGTAGGATTCCAATTCTTTGCTTCCTCTTCGCCCCTCCAATCGCTTCAAAACAAAGGAAAAACTCTTCCCGCCCTCTTGCTCTTTGTCAAACTTGAGAAACTCGTCTCCAATCAGAGACGGCAACGAAAAGACATTCGCATCCGAAAGGTATCAGTACTCGCTCCGTCGCAAAGCTTGCTGCGGTAGGGGCACGGCACTGCCGTGCCCGTTTTCATGCAGCCACTCTCCGCAGATGTCCCCGCAGCGCCGCCAATCCCGCATCGATGTTGTCCCGCCCGTATCCGATCCGGAACCGATCCGTCGGCGTCGCACCCAATTCCGACCGATACACACTCGCCGGCAGCAGTAGCACGCCGCTCTCCTCCACCAACCGTCGCGCGAATTCCTCAACTCCATCGCGTCCCGCATACCGTGGATACCCGATGCACCCGCCGTCCGGCAGATACCACTCGAACAAATCCTCAAACTCCGCGAAAAACGCCTCCAGCATCGGCAAATTCTTCGCGACCAGCGCCCGACTCCGCGTGAGTATCCGCTCCCGCGCCTTCAGCGCAATCTGCGCCAGCAATTCGCTCGGCGCCGCCCCGCAGATCGACGTGTAGTGCTTCATCCGCTCCATGCGCCCCAGCGCTTCGCGATCCCGGCTAGCCACCCACCCGACTCGAATCCCCGGCAGACCATACGACTTCGACATCACGCCGAGCGAAATCCCTCGCTCATACAAATCCGCCACCTGCGGCAGCATCATCTCCGGCCGCCGCTCAACGCCGCGATAGACCTCGTCGCTGAAGAGGTAAATCCCGCGCTCGCGCGCCATCGCGACGAGCGCATCCAGCGTCGCCCGCGAAATCACCTTCCCCGTCGGATTGTGCGGAAAATTAAACGAAATCACGCGCGTATTCGGCCGAATTGCATCGCGCACCTGGTCCAGATCCAACTCCCAATTCCGCGCCGGATCGAGCGCCACTCCCGTCGTCTCGCAAATGCTCACCGGAACTGATTCCACCGACTGATAATTCGGAATCACCACGATCGCATGATCATCGGGTCGCAGCAGCGCATGCATCGCCGCAAAAATCCCCTCCTGCGCCCCCACAAACGTCAAAACGTCGCCCGCCGCAACGCGCTCATACGTCGAAGCAATCACTTCACGCAGCCCCGGCCCTCCCCAGGTCTCCGTATAGCCCAGGTAAAGCGAATCCCACCCCTTCCGATCCGCATCATCCGCCAGCGCCAGCAACTCCGTCAGCGTCATCGACTGCATGTCCGACGCACACAAATGGTGACGCGCCGTAAATTCCCACTTGCTGAAAAACACTTCCAGCTCAAACGCACGCAATTCCCGCATAGTTCGCCTCTTATGTGGCACAGGTACTCCTGCCCGTGCGCCTTTTGTCAGATTGCACAGAGAAGAGTGTCTGTGCCACAGGCCGGCGCCTCTAATTTACTTCGGCAGCCAGAACGGCTGCTTCGACGGCACAAACTCAATCTTCACATTCGTCACAAACGTCTGCAGCCACTGCGTGCACTCTTCCATCCCCGCCTGCTCGCTTGGAATATGCCCGATCACAATCAGCGCCTTGCGCTTCCCTTCCGTCACCGCATCCGCTGCATACTCAACCGTCTCCCACTCCCGCGTCTCGCCCACCAGCAAAACTTCAACGTCATCCCGCTCCAGCGCATGCGTCTCCCGTTCAAATCCCGCAGACCCCGGACTCAACGCAATCTTCGTCACCTTCATGTCCGGATTCCCGACCACCCGCAACACACTGCTCCCCAATTTCGTCGCCGTTTCCGCCGCCAGCTTCTGCACCGTCGTTTCCGGCAGCGTAAATCCATACGGAAAATCCTTGTGCTGATACTTCTCCCAGCCCAGCTCATGCACCATTCCCACGAGAATCCCGTCGGGATGCCTCATGTGCCAGTGATCGTGAAACCGCCACACCACCATGTTGTGCTTCTCGATGAACGCCCGCTTCTCCGTCCAAACAGGATCGCTCTCCGCCATTCCCTCGGGCACATCCAGGTGGTTGTAAAACGTCGGCTCATGGGTGATCACGAAATTCTCGTGATTCGCCGCCGCCCGCTCCAACACATCCATCGTCGCCATCATCGTCACCGCAATCCCCGTCACCGGCGTATCCGGATTCCCCGCCTTAAACGTATCCACCGTGTCGCTGTTCCACGGAATCCCGACATGATCCTGAATCGCCTTCACAACCTGCCGCGCCGTCGGCGCATTCGTCTGCGCAAATGTTGGGGTTGCCAGCGACAGCGCGAAAATCACCGCAACGGTGAGCTGCGCGAGACAATTCCTGAGAGTTTTGTTTTGCGACATGAGCCTATCCTTGGTCCGAATTGTGTTGAGCCTGCACATCATACCGAACCGAGAAGCGCCACCCTGTAGCCGCGATCGTTTCCCAGATCGCGGGGTTTACATCCCAGTGCTACCGCGGTTCACAATCTCCCCCGAGATCATGCACGGGCGCAGCACCGCTGCGCCCCATGTCCGCACGATTTAATGTCACGCAACTCACCTTCTCACCGTCTTCGCCACCTCCTCCACCTGCCGCCGCGTCTCTTCCATCGACCCCGAACAATCAATCCTATACGTCGCCAACTTCAACTTCTCTTCCACCGGCATCTGCGCCCCAATCCGCGCCCGCGCCCCCTGCTCCGTCATCCCACGCGCAATCAACCGCTCCATCTGCTGCTCCGGCCTGCACCAGACCACAACCAACCCATCCAAATTCTTCAAATAAGCCGCTTCCACCAAAAGCGCCGCCTCAACAAACGCAACCGAGCGTCCTTCCCGCTCCAGCTCCCCAAACCGTTGAATCATTTCCGCCTCAACGCGCGGGTGAATAATCGCATTCAACCGATCGAGCTTGCCCTGAACTGCAAAAACGATCGCTGCGAGTTTTTTCCGATCAAGCTTCCCGTCAGGCCCAAGAATCTCAGGCCCGAATTCGCGCACCGTCTCGTGGAGCGCTTCCTCACCCGAACGAAGCAGCCCACGCGAAATTTCATCCGCAAAAATCACCGGAAACCCGAGATCGCGCAGCATCGCCGCGACGGTACTTTTCCCGCTCGCGATACCGCCCGTCAGCCCAATCTTTCGCATTGATTGTTAGCGTGCGCCAGAACTGGCGCTTTGAGAATTGCCCTGCTTGTTGCCCCTACGCAGCCGCGCAGCCTTCACCGTATTGCTCATCAACATCGTGATCGTCATCGGCCCAACGCCGCCAGGCACAGGAGTGAGCGCCCCCGCAACGTTGACCGCATCCGGATGAACATCGCCAACCAGCACGGATCCTTTTTCGCGAAATTTCGCGAGCCGCGCCGGAAAATTCTTCACCAGCCGTTCCGCCTCCGCCGCATCCGTCACCTTATTCGTCCCAACGTCGATGACCGTCGCACCGGGCTTAATCCAATCCGCCTCGACATAACCCGCTTTGCCCATTGCAGCAACGATGATGTCCGCGCCGCGAACCACCTCAGGCAAATCACGCGTCTTCGAGTGGCAAATCGTAACCGTCGCATTCGCATGCATCAGCATCAGCGCCATCGGCTTGCCCACAATGTCGCTACGCCCAAGCACCACTGCGTTCGCGCCTTCAATCTTGATCTCCCCGCGCCGCAGAATCTCCATGCAGCCCGCCGGTGTGCACGCCACCAACCCAGGACGCCCGCTCACCAGCGCGCCGAGGCTCACCGAATGAAAGCCATCCACATCCTTCGCCGGATCAACCAGTTCCAGCACCGCCTTCGTATCAACCTGCTTTGGCAACGGCAACTGAATCAAAATTCCGTCGACGTGATCGTCGGCATTCAGCATCGCAACAAGCTCGAGCATCTCCGCCGTCGTCACCGAAGCCGGCGACGCGTGCAGCCAACTCGCCATACCAAGCTGCTCGCATGCCGCAATCTTGGACTTCACATAAAGCTGCGACGCCGGATTCTCCCCGACGAGCACCGCCGCGAGCCCAGGCTTGATACCCGCCCCGCCTAATTCCCGAATCTCGCCTGCCAGATCGGCAAACACAAGATCCCGAATCTTCGTCCCATCCAAAATCCGTGCCGTCATTCCCTCTCGCTCCCAATCCCCACCCCGATTTCAAATGGGGACACCCTGTAGCCGCGATCGCTTCCCAGATCGCGGGATTTAGATTTCAGTCCTCCCAAACCTTCCCAATCACCGCCGAGCCCATGTAGGAGCGCAGCACGCTGCACCCCAAGTCCGCAAAATGTAATCCGAGCCCTTCGGTAGCGCCGGCATCTTGCCGGCGTTTTTTCCAAGTGCCGCCAGCCATCTCGCCAACCATCGCGAGCTTATCACACGCGCACACTCGTATTTCTCAGCCACTCCTCCATCACCTCATGCCCCACCAGCCCCGCCTGCTGCATCACCATCTTCCCGCCCGCCATCACCGCAAAATTCGGAATCCCCCGAATCTGAAATCGCGCCGAAAGCTGCGGATTCGCCTCCGTATCCACCTTCAGCACAACCGCCTTCCCCGCCATATCAGCCGCGGTCTTCGCAACCTCTGGCGCCGCCATGCGGCAAGGTCCGCACCACGCCGCCCAGAAATCCACCAACACCGGCACCTTCGCGTTTTGCACGATGTCATCGAACATCGCCTCATCCACCGCCAACGGCTCCGCCACCGCGGGCAGGTCAGCCTTGCATTTGCCGCACTTCCCCGTGCTCGCTAAAAACTTCGCCGGCACCCGGTTCTTTTGCCCGCAAGCCTTACACTCTCGAATGACTCCCATCTAAGTTCTCCTTCTTCCCAACTATCCGATGCGCAGCCCATCCCCCACGACGCTACCCATCGGCCTCCGCGGCGCAACCGTAGGGGCACGGCACGCCATGCCCGTCTTTTGCGAGCCGAAAATCACGCCTCGCCTCATCACTCATCACCAAACCCAAAAACCCTGTCATTCCGAGCGAAGCGAGGAATCTGCTGTTTCTTGCTTTTTAATCGTTACCGCCCTGCGATCCATCCTCGATTCGAACCGCAAAACACCCCATTCGAACCGCTAAAGTACCTATTTACAAAGAGTTACGAAACGGTTATACTCCGCTCCGCGGAGAGAGAAAGCTGGTAGTGTGTCGGTCGCCTCGCCATCGCCCATCGCAGTCACGCACCCTTTTAACCCACTTTCTTCGAACAACGCCTCCTCGTATCTCTATAGCTTTCAATTACTTGCACACTCCCGTTTTCTGGAGGGTTGCAACTCCCTCCTTCTCAATGACTTGCGCACTCTTACAAAAACAACCGGGGGTATACCCCCTCCGTCCCATAACGGAACCCGCTCGAGACGCCGTGGCGCTCCGACGGGTCCTTGCCTCGCCCTGTCGCCGCATCCAAATATGCCTATACTTGAAGAAGTCCGTCTGTCTCAGTCAAGTCGGCTCCGCTTCGATCAGGAAGGATCGTCATGAACGCGCGCAATCTACCGGGATTCATTCGGCTAGTGTTGGCAGGCACGATCATCGTGCTAGCTGCGTATTGGGCGGGCGCCCGCTACGGACAGCATCAGCCGCTCAGCGTCGAAGCCGTGCGGCCGAACGCGACCCCGCATGAACCGAGCCCCGAACCGAGTCGCGTCAGTTCATCGACTTCTACAGACGCAGCGAAGCCGACTGCGGCGAATCTCGCCCAGCGCGATGCCATTTTGACCGACGACGAAGGCATCAACGTGAAGGTGTACCGTGCCGCATCACCCGCCGTCGCGAATATCCTCACCAAAGCCACCGAGTATGACTTCTTCATGGATCCAGTGCCGGTCGAAGGTGCGGGCTCAGGATTTGTGATCGACGAGCGCGGCTACATCCTCACAAATTTCCACGTCGTGCAGGAAGCGCAGTCGATCGAAGTCGTACTGGGAGATCAGACTCGGTATCCCGGAAAATTTATCGGCGCCGACCAGCGCAACGACGTCGCCCTAGTAAAAATCGATCCCAAGGGAAAGCATCTCACTGCGTTGCCGCTCGGCGATTCGACGAAACTGCAGGTCGGCCAAAAGGTTTTGGCGATCGGCAACCCCTTTGGATTCCAGAGCACATTGACAACCGGCGTCGTAAGCGCGCTCGGACGCACTGTGCAGACGAGCCAGACCACGCTGATCGACGAGGCGATTCAAACCGACGCGGCAATTAATCGCGGCAATTCAGGCGGGCCGCTGATCAATTCTCACGGCGAAGTCATCGGCATCAACTCGGCGATTTACACACCGTCGGGCACAACGGCAGGGATCGGCTTCGCGATTCCCATCAACACCGCCAAGCGCATCGCAACCGACTTGATCAATGAAGGCCGCGTCCATCTCGCATTCATCGGCGTGCAGACGATTCCAGTCGGCGGTAGCTTAGCGCAAGCGCTGGAATTGCCGGTCGAAGACGGCCTCTTGGTAGAAAGCGCCGCGAAGGGCGGCCCAGCCGCAACAGCCGGAGTGCGCGGAGGTGACCGCGTCGTAATGGCCGGAATGCAGCGCATCGCTATCGGTGGCGACGTGATCGTCGCGATCGACGGCGCAAAGATCGCCAACACAATGGACCTGAGCGTCGTCCTGAATCACAAGCGCCCGGGCGACACCGTCACCGTAACCGTCTACCGCGCCGGCAAGAAGCTCGACATCCCCGTCAAACTCGGCGAGCGCACCGACAACCAGCGCCAGCAGTAAGGAGCTAGCCGTTACTCCGGAACTTTTTGCAGGAAGCTGCGGTCTTCGACCAGGATGCAACGCGAGGCGTCGGCTGCGGCAACGTTGGCGATCGCGTCGGGATCTTTGCCCAACGCTTCGCGATATCTCTCGTACGCCGTGAGATTCGCGAAGCGAATCAGCGCGTACGCGACATTCGTCGGTCCGGCAAATTTTGTCGGCAAGAAATAGCCGATCAAATCTCCGCCGCAGCGCTTGATCGGTTCAGGCCAGCGGCGCGCGTACTGCTCAAAGTCAGCCGTCTTATGCAGGTCGATTGTGTAACAGATGCAGAGCGTGATCATGATTTCCTCTTTCGCGAACGGCGCGTCTCGTTCGGAATCTTCGATGCGAATTCTTACCGCTTCTCGGTTCGACCATAGCGCCAAGTCCGCAGTGACGTTTCATCGCTCCATGAAACGTCGTCGTATCAGCGGGGCTAGAATTTGGACATGAAAACAAACTCGATGGGAACGAAGTCTATCGGTGCGGCACACGGCGTCGCATCGGTCGGCGAATTGTTTGGAGATGCGGCGCGCGCAGCGATTCTTGTTGCGTTGCTTGATGGAAGAGCACGCACAGCAGGCGAACTCGCACTCGCGGGAAACATTTCGCCGCAATCGGCCAGTGGGCACTTGGCGAAACTCACGGCGGGTGGATTGCTCGCGGTGCGAAGCCAGGGACGCCATCGTTACTACGAATTGGCGAACGCCGATGTGGCGCACGCGCTCGAAGCAGCGGGATCTCTTGGAGCGCAGCGCGCAAACGGCGGTGCGAACGGCAACGACACGCACACGCCCAACGCACGCCTCGCGAATTCGGATATTCGCATGGCGCGCTCTTGTTACGACCACTTGGCCGGCGTCGTTGCAGTCGATCTCACGCAGCGTATGGAATCATCGGGAGCGATTCGCGCTTGCGGAGAGTGGGAGTACGAGCTCGGACGTAACGGCGAGAGATTTTTTGGCGGGCTCGGCGTTGATGTTGGCGCGGTGCGCCGCGGGCGAAGAGCGTTCGCTCGGCGATGTCTGGATTGGACGGAGAGGAAGCCGCATCTTGCGGGCGCGCTCGGCGCAGCGTTGTTTGCGCGGTTGGTGGGGTTAGGTTGGGTGGCGCGGAAGCGCGATTCTCGCGTCATTCGTGTCACCCATTTGGGAGAACGCAAGATCGCCGAATTGGGCCGCTGATTTCCCGCATAGTTCTCGGTGGTTGACGGGCCAGGGCGGCGCACTTAGAGTTGGCGGCGCTGTTTGGCGCTGTGAATCTTATGGGGACAGGTGCGCGATGCGACGGAGCGAAGGTAGCGAAGCGGGGCGGAAAAACCGCACCGCGGATGTAATCAAAGCTCGAGCGGCAATCGCGCTGCTCGGTGCAGTGGCGTTGTTTTTGGCGCCGACGCGCGGACTTGCGCAGGACGACGGCGACAAAAAATTGCTGACGCCGGAAGCTTCGCTGAATCTGCGGGCGATTGCGGATTTGCAGTATTCGCCGGACGGAAAGCGGCTGGCGTTTGTAGTGACGGAGCCGGCGAAGGGGCAAGGACGCAAGCGGCACATCTGGATTCATGAGGCGGGCGGAGCTGGCTCGCGGCAATTTACCTATTCTGAAAAATCGGAGAGCGGGCCACGGTGGTCGCCCGACGGCAAGACGCTGGCGTTCATGTCCGA
>JGI12635J15846_10000874_pt1 | contig 26284 bp, 22 predicted proteins | sample BlaSpr_A8_OM2_M2_FD_15846 | JGI IMG/M metagenome (IMG submission 15846) | reverse complement strand
ACGGATCGCGGCCCGACGAGTTCAGCCCAATGCCACCGCCACCGCCGCCGTTCTTGCTGTCGGCGAGGTAGTCGTAGCGCGCGGTGACGCCCATGCGGCCGATGCGCTCAATGTTGAACTTGCGGTGCGCAAGCAGCGAGATACCGTACCACTGCGCCTGGCCCCCGTTGAACGCTGCGTGCTGCTGCTGGCCATAATCGACTTCGGCGTTGTAGGTCACGTCGGCGAGCGTGTAGGTCATGTCGGCCTCAGTAAAGAAGAACGTGCCGGCGGAGCTCGGCGACTGACCGCCCACCCCGTAGCTGACCGCACCCGTGGTGGCGTCGATAGCGCTCGGAAGCGTCTGCCGGCCGATGTTGAATGACCCGCCGATATCGAGTGCGCTGGACCAGGTGTAGTCCGTGCGCGCGGTGAAGGTCGGTATCTTGTTGCTGGTCGTGATCGGGTCGCCGAGCGCATTGGTGCCCGTCTGCGTGACGGAGCCGTAGGTACGGTACTGCTCGTTGCCGAGGAAGAATTTCGACGCCCAGTTGCCGCTGGTGTAGTTCACGCCCACACCAATGTAGCTGCCCGGATCGGAGAAGTCATACAGCAAGTTGTGCGTGAGCGTGGTCATCATGTTCGACTGCTGCACTTCATAACCGCCGAAGCTCGGGATGAGACCGGTGACGAACGAGGTCGTCGCCGAGATTGGTACGGTGACAATCGCCGTGTTCAGGATGTTGTTACCAATCTGGCCATGAGAGTTTTGCAGCAACGTGATGCCGTTGCCCCGGTTAGGCATCAGCGTGATCTCGGCCGATGGCGCCGTCGGACCTACGCCGAAGGTCTTCTTGATGTCGAGATACAGATCGCCGAAGGTGCTGTTGAAGTAGTTGTACGTGCTCTCGTGGTTCGCGAACAGGAACGACGACGAGCTTTGCGCGCGGTTGTAGACGTAGGTCGGATCAATGTACCCCGTGATCGACAGGCCCGCGATCGGACCAGTGGTCGCCGCATCCGTCAGCGAATCCACCTTCAACTGCTGGTTCGCAATCTGCTGCTTCATGCGCGTGACGTCGTCGTTGGTGAGCGCCGCGCGCTGCGCGCCGTAGTCCGGCGACGAGATGTCCACCGGCGCAGCAGCGGCTGGTGCAGGTGCCGCTTGCGCGGTAGCCACCGACGGCACGGTCTTCCTGGTTGCGACTTCCGTGCGCAGTTCCTTAACTTCCTTTTGCAAGGCTTCGAGTTGTTTTTGAAGTGCCTTGATTTGCGCACTTGTCGAATCGGCCATTGCCATGCCGGGCATGCACGCCGCGACCAGCAAGCAGATCAGTTTCTTTTGCATCCCATTTCTCCGGTTGTCGTGTTATTACGGGGAACTGCTGTTTTTATGCGGCTTCCAGGGCTTCTTCGCGGCTTGTGCGCTCGTCGGCCTCGCGCTCCATGTCCGACTTCGCGGTGGCGAATGCGAGTTGCATGTCGCGAACGCGCCTGCGTTCTTTTCCGAGCATCAAGGCGTTGACCAGGATCACGCCGATCGTCACGATCGCAATGAAGAGGGTTGCGAGTGCGTTCATTTCAGGGTTCAGGCCGAGGCGTACGCGCGAGAACACGACGAGCGGCAGCGTGGTCGAGCCGGGGCCCGACAGGAACGCCGACAGCACGAGGTCGTCTATCGAAAGCGTGAACGAGAGCAGCCACCCGGACAGCAGTGCCTGCGAGATCAGCGGCAGCGTGATGACGAAGAACACCTTGAAGGGCGTGGCGCCAAGGTCGAGCGCGGCTTCCTCTAACGAACGATCGAGTTCCTTCACCCGCGACTGCACGATGATCGCGACATAGGACACGCACAGCATCACGTGGCCGATCCAGATCGTCAGCATGCCGCGTCCCTTTGGCCAGCCGAACATCTGTTCGAGCGCGACGAAGAGCAGCAGCAGCGAGATGCCCTGGATCACTTCGGGGATCACGAGCGGCGCGTTGATCATGCCGGTGAAGAGCGTGAAGCCGCGAAAGCGGCCGAAGCGCGCGAGCACGAAGCCTGACCATGTGCCGATGACCACCGACGCGCACGCGGTCAGCAAGCCGATCTTGAGCGACAGCCACGCAGCGCCGAGCAGCTCGTCGTCGTGGAGAAGCGCGCCGTACCACTTGAGCGAGAAACCCGACCAGACCGTCACGAGTTTCGACTCGTTGAACGAGTACACGACCAGGCTGATGATCGGGATGTAGAGGAACAGGAAGCCGAAGGTCAGCACGCTGGTCGAGAGAAATTTATTGGGCTTGGTCATTTCGATGCCTCCAGTTCCTTGACCTGGTAGTACTGGAACACGGCCATCGGCACGAGCAGCAGTACGACCATGGCGACGGTCACCGCTGAAGCCATCGGCCAGTCCATGTTGTTGAAGAACTCGTCCCACATGACCCGGCCGATCATCAGCGTGTCGGCGCCGCCGAGCAGTTCGGGAATCACGTATTCGCCCACCGCCGGAATGAACACGAGCAGGCTGCCCGCGATGATTCCGTTCTTCGAGAGCGGCAAGGTGATCCGCGTGAACGCCGTCCATGGTTTTGCGCCGAGGTCATAGGCGGCTTCCAGTAGCGTCAGGTCCATCTTCACGAGGTGCGCGTAGAGCGGCATCACCATGAAGGGCAGGTACGAATAAACCATGCCGATATAGACGCCGATGTCGGTGTGATAGAGGCGCATCGGCGTATGCAGCAGGCCGAGCGAGATCAGCGTGTGGTTTAGCAGCCCGTCGTCCTTGAGAATGCCGATCCATGCATACACGCGAATCAGGAACGAGGTCCAGAAGGGCAGCATCACGCCCATCATCAGCACGTTGCGTCTGGACGGTTCAGCGCGCGCTATGTAATACGCGACCGGATAACCGATCAGTAGGCAGAAGAACGTGGAGACCGCCGCCATCTTCAGCGAGCTGATATAGGTCGCGATATACAGGTCGTCCTGCAGCAGGAACAGGTAGTGACTGAATTGCAGCGCGAAATGCATCACGCCGTCCTTCATGCACACGAGATTCGTGTACGGCGGAATGCCGAGCTTCAGGTCGGCGAAGCTGATCTTGAAGACGAGCAGGAAGGGCAGCGCGAAGAACAGCGTGAGCCAGAGGAACGGCGCGCCGATTACGGCAGTGCGGCCGGACGGCACGATGCGCGCGAGGAGCGAGGAGCGAGTTAGGGTTTTCATTGTGTGAGCACCACACCGGCGGCCGCCGACCAATGAACGAAGACTTCGTCGTTATAGGAAGGCGCGCCGTGGGCCATCAGGTGCGCGCTGGCAAGATTGGAAACGATCGTCTTGCCGCTCGGTAATTGCACGTGATACAGCGAATAGCTGCCCATGTATGCGATGCCGGAGACCACGCCGCGTGCCCAGTTGTGCGGGGCGGTGGGGCGTTGCGTCGAGACGAACACGCGCTCCGGCCGCACCGAGATGCCGACCGGCATGCCAAGCGGACCGGTCACGCCATGGCTTACGTACATGCGCGAATCGAGGTCGTCGCTTGCTACAAAAATGTGGTCGGGTTCATCCTCCACCACGACCCCTTCGAACAAGTTCGTCGAGCCAATGAACTCGGCCGAGAAGCGACTGTTCGGATGGTCGTAGACCTGGTTCGGCGAGCCGATCTGCACGATGCGGCCTTCGTTCATGACGGCGAGGCGGTTGGCCATCGTCATTGCTTCTTCCTGGTCGTGAGTGACCATCACACAGGTGACATCGACTTTCTCGATAATGTTCACGAGTTCAAGCTGCGTCTTCTGGCGGATCTTCTTGTCGAGCGCGGACATCGGTTCGTCGAGCAGGAGAAGCTTCGGCCGCTTGACGAGCGAGCGGGCGAGCGCAACGCGCTGCTGCTGGCCACCGGAGAGCTGATGCGGTTTGCGTTTCGCGTACTTGCTCATTTGCACGAGGTTCAGCACGTCGGCAACGCGTTCCTTGATCTCGTTCTTCGGCGTGCCTTCCTGCTTGAGGCCGAACGCGACGTTCGCGGTCACGTCCATGTGCGGAAAGAGTGCATATGACTGGAACATCATGTTCACGGGGCGCTTGTAGGGCGGCAGCGTTGCAAGGTCTTCACCGTCCACGTAGATCTTTCCCGACGTGATGGTTTCGAACCCGGCGAGCATGCGCAGCAGCGTGGACTTGCCGCATCCGGAACTGCCGAGCAGCGCGAACAGCTCGTTTTTGGCGACCGTGAGCGAGACGTCGTCGACGGCGAAGGAATCGCCGAACTTCTTGACGACGTTTTCGATGCGGACAAAATCGTTCGTCGCGGGACGTGCTTCGGGGCGAATCGGAGTCGCCTCGACAGGCTTCAATACGGGAGTTGAATTCATGGCGTCGAGTCTTGATTGCGAGTGTGTTGACGGATTCATGTGAATCCACCTGAACGCAGGCGCAAGCGGTCCCATACGGGTCGCGGAGGCGACTCGCAGGAAGGGCTGCGAAGCGTGGCAACGGACTGCGCTTGACGGCGGCGCAGGCCAGGATTTTTCTGCGGTGCGTGTGCTCAGGACAGCACCGCGTCAAGCCATCAGGTTCCGGTCTTCAGTCGTGCCCAGAGGCGGTTTTCGAGGCGCAGGATGTCGGACGAAAGCGGACGCATGAGGGTCATCTTCGAGAGCACGTCGTCAGGCGGATAGACAGTGTGGTCCTGAGCCACCGCGGGCAGCACGAACTGGCGCGCGGCACGGTTGGCGGTCGGATAGAACACTTCGTTAGTGATCGCCGCGTTGGTCTTCGGCTCGGAGATATAGTTGATCCACTTCATCGCGGCCTCGGGATGTGGTGCGTCCTTCGGCACGACCATGACGTCGAACCACAACAATCCGCCTTCCTTCACGTTCGAGAACTTGATCTCATAGCTGCGCTTGGCTTCGGCAGCGCGGCGGGCAGCAATACCGACGTCGCCCGACCAGCCCAGCGCGACGCAAACGTCATTGTTCGCGAGGTCGTTGATGTAACCGGATGAGTTGAATTGCGTGATGTAGGGGCGGATTTTCTTCAGTACATCGAAGGCCGCCTGGTAGTCGCCCGGGTTCGTGCTGTTCGGATCGCGGTGCATGTATTGCAACGTGGACGCAAAGACGTCCACGGCCTGATCGAGGATCGAGATGCCGCAGCTTTTCAGCTTCGACGCGTTGGCTGGATCCAGGACCAGAGCCCAGCTATCAACCGGCGCATTGTCGCCAAGCGCCTTCTTGACCGCTTGCACGTTATAACCGATGCCATCCGTGCCGTATGCCCACGGCACCCCGTACTGGTTGCCCGGGTCGGCTTCGGCGATCATCTTCATCAGCGTCGGGTCGAGGTTCGCGAGATTCGGTATCTTTGATTTATCGAGCTTCTGGTAGACCCCCGCTTCAATCTGCTTCGCCATGTAGTTCGAGGTGGGCACGACGATGTCGTAGCCCGAGCTGCCCGCCAGCAATTTTGCTTGCAGCGTGTCGTCGCTGTCGTAGTTGTCGTACTTGACCTTGATGCCCGTCTCTTTCTCGAAGGTCGGGATGGTGTCCTTCGCAATGTAGTCGGACCAGTTGTAGACGTTGAGCTCGCCATCGGCGAACGCAGGTACGGCGGTGAAGACACCTGCGCCCGCGACGACGGACAAGGCGGCCATTGCAATTGCATGACGAAGCTGACAGGGGATCATGGTTTTATATTTCCTTTAGGTGGAAAGCCCGGGGCGGGCAGCGCGTGGACGTGTGAAATGCCCGCTCCGGTCTGTAACTATTGGTAACGGTGTTAAGAAAGGCCGAGTTGCAGTGCGGTCGCATCGATGGCCTTCTTCGCCTTCGACACAATCTCGTCGATCTCGCTGCGGGTGATGACAAGCGGCGGTGACAGCAACATCCGGTCACCGGTCGCGCGCATCACGAGGCCGCCGTTGAAACAGAAATCGCGGCACAGCGTGCCTACATCGCCGCCATTGGCGAAGCGCTTTTTCGTCTTCGGATCTTCGGCGAGCTGGATGCCGGCGACCAAACCAGTACCCGCGATCTCGCCGACGATCGGATGGCCCGTGAAGGTTTCGCGCAACACGCTCTGGAAGTACGGACCGGTGTCGTTCTTCACGCGCTCCACGATGCCTTCGTCACGCAGCAGCTTCAGGTTCGCGACAGCGACAGCGGCAGCCACCGGATGGCCCGAGTAGGTGAGGCCATGATTGAACTCACCGTTCTCAATGATTGCCTTCGCCACGCGATCGTGCAGTCCGACTGCGCCCATCGGCACGTAGCCGCTGGTCAGGCCCTTGGCCATCGTGATGAGGTCGGGTTCGAAGCCGAAGTGCTGATGCGCGAACCACTCGCCGGTGCGGCCGAAACCGCCGATCACTTCATCAGCGATCAGCAGTACGTCGTACTTGCGGCAGATGCGCTGGATCTCCGGCCAATAAGTAGAAGGCGGGAAGATCACGCCGCCCGCACCCTGGAACGGCTCGCCAATGAAGGCCGCTACGTTCTCGGGCCCGAGTTCGAGAATCTCGTGCTCCAGTTGCTGCGCACGCGCGAGACCGAAGGCTTCGGGCGTCATGTCGCCGCCTTCGCCAAACCAGTAAGGCTGGTCAATGTGCACGATATGCTCGACTTGCGAGGGCATCTGCTCGTGCATATAACCCATGCCGCCAAGCGTGGCTCCCGCGATGGTCGACCCGTGGTAACCGTTCTTGCGCGAGATCACGAACTTCTTCAGCTTCTGGCCTTGCGTCGCCCAGTATTGATGGACGATCCGCAGCACGGTGTCGTTGCCTTCCGAGCCGCTGTTGCAATAGAAGAAGTGATTGAAGGGCGCGGGCGTGAGTTCGGCCAGCAGCGCCGAGAGTTCGATCACCGGCGGGTGCGTCGTTTTGAAGAAGGTGTTGTAGAACGGCAGTTCCTGCATCTGCTGGAACGCGGCGTCGGCGAGTTCGCGTCGTCCGTAGCCAACGTTCACGCACCAGAGGCCGGCCATGCCGTCGATCATCTTCTCGCCGTCCGAGTCCCACAGATAAACACCCTTTGCCTTGACGATCACGCGGCTGCCGGCGCGGTTGAGCGCGCCCATGTCCGAGAACGGGTGGATGTGGTGCGCGGCATCGAGCGCGCGGTACTCGGCGGTCGTGCGTTGTTGTTGCGGCGCTTGAGCGCTGGGCGCGCTGGCTGCCGGTTGCACGAAAGCCGATTCTCCGAATCGATAGTTCATGTCATCTCCTTGGTTTTAAGTGCCGCGCTTAGACGTGCAGCAACAGATGTCTGCGTTCCCACGAACTGATCACGCGGAAGAAAGCTTCGTATTCGGTTTCCTTGAGCGCCAGATAAGCCTTCACGAATTTTTCACCGAGCATGTCGTTAAGCGGTTCGCAAGCGCCCATCAGCGAGAGTCCTTCTTCAAGATTGCGCGGCAGTTGATACGGCAATTCGTAGCCGTCGCTCGTGAGCGGTTCGGTGGGTTGAAGCTGCTGCGTCATGCCGAGATAACCTGCCGCAAGCGTCGCTGCAATCGCCAGATACGGATTGCAGTCCACGCCGGGAATGCGGTTCTCGACACGCCGTGCAGCAGGTCCCGAGTGCGGAATGCGGAAGCCGACCGTGCGGTTGTCGTAGCCCCATTGCACGTTGATCGGCGCCGCCATGAAGCGCGACAGCCTGCGATACGAATTGATGTAGGGCGCAAAGATCGGCATGAGGGCGGGCGTGTACTTCTGCAGCCCGGCGATATACCCGTGGAACAGGGCGGTCGGCTCGCCATTGGCGCCGGTGAACAGGTTGCTCCCCGTTTCCGCATCCACCAGGCTCTGATGCACGTGCATGGCCGAGCCCGGCTCGTTCTCCATGGGCTTGGCCATGAAGGTCGCATACATCTTGTGACGCAGCGCGGCTTCGCGCACCGTGCGTTTGAAAAGGAATACTCGGTCCGCCAGGTTGAGCGGGTCGCCGTGCATGAAGTTGATCTCCATCTGCGCGGCGCCTACTTCATGAATCAGCGTGTCCACTTCCAGCTCTTGCACGTCGCAGTATTCGTAGATGTCTTCGAAGAGCGGGTCGAACTCGTTGACCGCTTCGATGGAATACGCCTGACGTCCCGTTTCTGGCCGGCCGGTCCGGCCGACCGGTGGCTTCAACGGAAGATCGGGATCTATGTTCATGTCGACCAGAAAGAACTCCAGTTCCGGGGCTACAACCGGTTTCCAACCCTTCTTCGCGTACTTGTCCAGAACCTGCCGCAAGACGTGGCGCGGCGAGATGGCGACCGGCGTGCCGTCGAAGTGAACGCAATCGTGGATCACCTGGGCGGTCGGGTCGACGGCCCACGGAATCAGGCGGATGGTGGACGGGTCGGGCACGCAGACCATGTCGGGATCGGTGACGCCGGTCAGGCTGCCGTCTTCGGGATAGTCGCCTGTGACCGTCTGGATCATCACGGCTTGCGGCAGTCGCATTGACTCGCCGGACTGGAACTTGTTGCGCGGAATGATCTTGCCGCGTGCAGTACCGGCCATGTCGGGGATGATGGCTTCGATCTCGGTAATGCGATGTTGCTTCAGAAACTCGTCTATATCATGCATTTTATTTTCCTCAGTGTTGCGCGGGCAGGTTGGTGGTTGTCTCAAGGGGAGACACACTCACCGAATCGCCCTTGATGCGCATTCGATCGCGGCACGCGTTGCCGAAGGCTTTGAAGATCGCCGTCGATAACGCGTCGTCCGCGTGTTTCCATTCCGGGTGCCATTGCAGTCCCAGCGCGAACGCGCTTGCGCCTTTCACGCTGATTGCCTCCACGAGTCCATCGGGCGCGACGGCTTCGACCGCGAGGCCGTCGCCAAGCCGCTCGATGCCCTGGCCGTGCAGTGAATTGACGTGGGCCTCGGACAGGCCGCTATATCTATGGAGCAAACCGCCGGAGACAATTCGTAGCGGGTGCGCAGGGCCGTATTGCAGGTCCAGTGCGTGTTCCTTGTTTTCACGGTGGTCGGCATACCCCTGCACCGTGTGAACGCTCTGATACAGCGTGCCGCCGAAGACCACGTTCATCTCCTGGAAACCACGGCAAATGGCGAGCACCGGTACGCCACGCTCGATCGCCGCACGCATGAGCGGCAGCGTGGTGGCGTCGCGCGCCTCGTCATGAAGCGTGCCGGGCGCGCTTGGGTGACCGCCATAAAGATGCGGCTCCACGTTTGAATAGCTGCCCGTGAAGAGCAGGCCGTCGACAACAGAAAGAATGTCTTCAATGTTCTGGCGCGCGCCCAGTGCCGGCAACAGCATGGCGAGCGCCTCCGACCCATCCACAATGGCCGCGATATATTTCTCGCCGACCGTGTGGGATGGATGCGAACCCGACATCGTTCTATCTGCGCTTATTCCGATTACAGGAGTATTTCGCATGGCTAACAAAATGGTTTTACAGCTGTGGCTGTTGCGATTTCATCGGGCAGCAGGGCACCCTGGCTTGGCGTTTATGCGCAAAACCAATTAAGTGCACTTCAGGCGCAGCGTATTAACGTGATACTGGATATAACGCTGCCGCGATGTGGTTAAAACGAAAACGCTGTTCGATAAATACGAGACGCACGTATCCCCGCACGCAATGCCTTAAAAGCAAACGCGTACTGAAACTCAAGTCTCAAGTCGAGCGCGGGCGCACGCATTCAGCGCGCAAATAACGCTCAACCGGAAAATCGAACAGCGAAATGACGAAGGAGGGCGCTAGGGGAGCAGGGATGCAACCTCGACGCAATGCACGGCGATGAAGGCGCGTGCGGCGACCGAGTTGTGGCGTCGCACCGAGCGACGGGAGAGGATGGTAAAGACGGACAGGAAACGGCGATCGACAAGCTTGCCGCTGCTACTGTCGGAGATGGAGCGATCAGCGACGCGATGAAAGATCGCGTCCTGATTTCTGCTCCACCTGACCAACGGGCCACGGACTCTCACGATTATCTCTTCTTGAGTGTTGAAAATTCTAAACATCTCGCCGGCCAAAACATCGGACATCCGTTATTCGATCCAGTTTTACTTCAGCGTCCGATTCTGACACTTTGCTTACTGTTTCGTATTGCGTACTGTCGGTCTGTCTGGCTGTTATTCAGGATATACGAGACAAAAACGCCGTCAAACCTTTTTTTGATGACTTTCTTATGCGACTTATAGGTGACGTTTACGGTTGCTAAATTAAATGCGATCGGCCTAGAATATTTTTTCCCGTATTCATCTAGGTGTTTCTCCGAACAGCGGAAAATGCCGGGTGACTAGAATATTCAACGGCCAGGTCGTTTGCGGAAGTTGATTCATAGGGGTGTTCACAAGACACCCGAACCTTTTCCGTTTCTTTCGCTTCCATCCAGAGACTGCACCCATGTCCGTAGAAGTGGCCACGCGCCTTCAATACATTCGCAAGCATCACGGGCTCTCTCAACGTGAACTTGCCAAACGTGCTGGCGTAACCAACGGAACCATCTCGTTGATCGAACAGAACCGCGTAAGTCCTTCGGTGGGATCGCTTAAGAAACTGCTGGAAAGCATTCCGATGACGCTCGCGGAGTTCTTTACGTTCGACCTCGAGGCAAACCGCGCGGTCGTGTCGCGCCGTGCAGAGATGCCGAACCTGGGCAACGAGGTCATCGAGTTCTATCTCGCGGGTGCCGGTCTGAAGGACCGCAACATGTGCATCATGCGCGAGGTCTATCAACCGCTCGCGGACACCGGTCCGGAAAGCCTGCAGCATTCGGGGCACGAAGGCGGTGTGGTGGTGTCGGGCCAGCTCGAACTGACTGTCGAGAACACGACCTGGCTGCTCGACCCAGGAGACAGCTACTATTTCGAAAGCCGCTTTGCACATCGCTTCCGCAACCCTAGCGCTGATCAGGTATGCGAAGTGATCTCGGCTAATTCGCCGCCCAGCTTCTGACGCTCCGCTCGCTTCAAGTGCCGGGGACGTCCTCACCCGTATGAAAAAATGAAGGTATCCTAATGGAAAAGAAATCCCTGGAATATTGGCAGAACCTCGCTGCGTCGCTGCGTATTGAAGGGCGGGCGTTCATCGACGGCGAGTATCGCGATGCGGCGTCCGGCAACACCTTCGATTGCGTGAACCCAAGCGACGGCACGCTGCTTGCGAAGGTCGCCGATAGCGGTGAGGCCGACGTCAACGCAGCCGTAGCGGCGGCACGCCGCGCTTTCGAAACACGCGTGTGGGCGGGACTTAATCCGCGTAAGCGCAAGTCGATCCTGCTGCGCTGGGCGGGCTTGATTCGCGCGCACATGGACGAACTCGCGCTGCTGGAGACGCTCGATGCAGGCAAGCCGATCAGCGATACAACCAGCGTCGACGTACCCGGCGCCGCGTATTGCGTCGAGTGGTTTGCGGAAGCCATCGATAAGGTCGGTGGTGAAGTGGTGCCGAGCGATCATCATCTCGTCGGGCTCGTCACGAGAGAGCCTATCGGCGTGGTGGCCGCGGTGGTGCCGTGGAATTTCCCGATCCTGATGGCGTCGTGGAAATTCGCGCCTGCGCTTGCTGCAGGTAACAGTGTCGTGCTCAAGCCGTCGGAGAAATCGCCGCTCACGGCAATTCGTCTTGGGCAACTCGCGCTCGAAGCGGGCATTCCCGCAGGCGTGTTCAACGTGGTGCCTGGTGCCGGCGCGCCGGGCAAGTTGCTTGCGCTGCACGAAGACGTGGACTGTCTCGCGTTCACCGGCTCGACCAACGTCGGCAAGCTGATCATGCAATACGCGGGGCAGTCGAACCTCAAGCGTGTATGGCTCGAACTCGGTGGCAAGTCGCCTAACATCGTGATGGCTGATTGTGCCGATCTCGACCGCGCCGCGAACTCGGCCGCTGGCGCGATTTTCTACAACATGGGCGAGATGTGCACGGCGGGTTCGCGTCTGCTCGTGCAGCGCGAGATCAAGGACAAGTTCCTCGACAAAGTGGTCGCGGCCGCGCGCGCCTACAAGCCGGGCAATCCGCTTGACCCGGCGACGTCGATGGGCGCGATCATCGACGAAGTACAACTCGAACGCGTGCTCGGATATATCGAGGCAGGGCGCAAGGAAGCGAAGCTGCTGCTCGGTGGCGAGCGCGTGGATCAGGCGAGTGGGGGGTATTACATCGAGCCGACCATCTTCGACATCACTTCGTCCGATGCGAAGATCGCACGCGAGGAAATTTTCGGACCGGTGCTGTCGGTTATTACCTTCGATACTGCTGAGGAAGCAGTGAGGATCGCTAACGATAGCGACTATGGACTCGCTGCCGCCGTCTGGACCGCGGACCTTGCGACCGCTCATGAAATGTCGCGAAGCCTCCGGGCCGGTACTGTCTGGGTCAACTGCTACGACGAAGGGGGAGACATGAACTTCCCGTTCGGCGGTTATAAACAATCGGGCAACGGCCGCGACAAGTCGTTGCACGCGCTGGAGAAGTACACCGAGTTGAAGTCGACTCTGGTGCGGCTGCGCTAAAGGATTCGCAAGCCAGCGCGACGAGCACCGCCCGGGTGCCCGTCGCGTTCCCAATGAATCCGTCGTCCGCTATGGCGTACCAACCTGACCCACGCGCCATTGCGGTCTGTTCCACAACAAGGCAATCATGACTGAACGCCACCTTGGCGACGGCGCTATCCGTCGCTCGTCGCTGTACGGTTCTTCCACTGAAAATACTTATGCCGGCGCGCTGTCGTTCATGCGTCGTAATTACACGCGCGTGCTTGACGGCGTTGATGTGGTTGTCTCCGGCATACCGCTAGATCTCGCGACTACCTTCCGTCCAGGTGCGCGCTTCGGACCGGCCGCGGTTCGCGCGGCGAGCGTGCAGCTTGCCGAACTCAACCCGTATCCGTGGGGTTTCAACCCCTTCGACGATCTCGCCGTGACCGACTACGGCGACTGCTGGTTCGACGCGCACAACCCGCTCTCGATCAAGCCCACGATTGTCGAGCATGCACGCACCATCCTGCGGTCGGACGCCCGGATGCTCACGTTCGGCGGCGATCATTTCATCACGTATCCGCTATTGATTGCGCACGTGGAGAAGTACGGCAAGCCGCTCTCGCTGATCCACTTCGATGCCCATTGCGACACCTGGGCCGACGATAGCCCCGAAAGCCTGAACCACGGCTCGATGTTCTACAAGGCCGTGAAGGATGGCTTGATCGACCCGGTGCATTCAGTGCAGGTTGGCATCCGCACCTGGAATGACGATTTCCTCGGGATGAACATTCTGGATGCGGCATGGGTTCATGATCACGGTCCGCGCGCGGCGATCGAGCGCATTGTCTCTATCGTGGGCGAGCGTCCCGCGTATCTGACGTTTGATATCGATTGCCTCGATCCCGCGTTCGCGCCAGGCACGGGCACGCCGGTGGCGGGCGGGCTGTCGTCGGCGCAAGCGCTGGCGATCGTGCGTGGGCTCGGTGCGGTGGATATTGTCGGGGCGGATGTGGTGGAGGTCGCGCCTGCCTACGATCATGCTGACATCACGGCTATTGCTGCCGCGCATCTTGCGTGTGACCTGCTGTGTTTGTGGCGCGAAAAGAAGGTGAGACGGCTCTGATGCAATTCGCGAGGGCGTGTCGATTGACGGGGCACGTTGACTGATTTGATCGCCAGCGATAAGCAAGTCAGAGGGTAGGGACGGTCTGTTCGCGGACCGTTCCTACAGCGATCCGAGCATCGTGGACATAAAGCTAGCCAACGCCGGCGAGATCTCTCGAAAGCCGCAAACAAATTCAATATGCAACGTAAGCCGCGACTTGCCGGTGCCGCACGGCCGCTAAGTCCACGCACGTTCGCTCTTCGTCCCGGCCCAGGTGGTCGGGCGCTAGTACCTTCTTCCCCCGAAAACACTTTACCGACACCAGGCTCGGCGTCTGAAATGCGCGAGCAGGGCGAGTTCGCCTGAAGCTCCGCCGGAGCCGTGCGCCCGACTGATTGCTCACAAGCAGCAGAGATCCCTCGCCGTCATCTAGGCATTTTCCCCTACGTGCAAATCGCTTGACTGCGAAAAAATGGCTACCTACATTTTGATCCTGTTCATACATGTACTTTTTATAGTGGATAGGTAGGTCAGCTTGTTCACGCCGTCACACGTCCGCAATTTTATTACCGGGGGGTATATGAGGCTTTGTCGATACGCTGCATGTGCGGCGCTGCTGTCGTGTAGTTACGCTCACGCGGAATCTGGCGTGACGTTGTACGGAATCGTGGATGAATTCTTTCAGTACGTGAATACCGGCAATCACTACACCGCCGCTATCGGATCGAGTTCTGAATGGGCGAGCCGCTTTGGATTAAAGGGATCCGAAGATATTGGCGACGGCAACAAAGTCAATTTCCAGCTTGAAAACGGCTTTAATGCGAATAACGGCACCTTTGCCTCCCCGGGCCAGATGTTCAACAGGCAGGCGTGGGTCGGTTTATCGGGTAATTGGGGTGAAGTGAGACTGGGCCGTCAAAACTCGCCGGTCTTTTACGATCAGGGTTATCTGGATGCTTTTGGGGCATCGACACAAGCCTCCGGTTTCAGCAACTTGATGACCTACGTTGTGCGCACCAGTAATACCGTCTCTTATCAATCGCCGGTGATTGCAGGCTTACAGGCCGGAGTCTACGCGGGGTTTGGCGATGCCGGCGGATTACGCTCTGCAGGCTCGAGCTATCAGGCCGATCTCCAGTACAACAACGGCCCGATCGCCGCAGCGGTGGCGTGGCAAGCCGCGAAGAATGCCACCAATTCCTCGACCGATACCGCCATCGAAGCCGGCGGATCGTACACCATTCAGAAAGCCACGATTTATGCCGGCTGGAGCGCCAGCAGATGGCCGGACGTTAATCTTAATGTCGATGTTTATGGCGTGTCCGGTAAATATCAGTTTACGCCTTCGGTCTTTGTCTCATTAGGTTATACGGCATTGCACGACAAAACCTCTGCTGGCGATAATGCCAATCAGATTGCCGCGATGGCTCAATACGATCTGTCGAAGAATACCAGTGTGTANGGCACGATTTCTTATCTGACCAACCATAATCAGGCGTCTTATACNTTGGCNGGATCGGCGAATCCGGGGTTGCCGTTGGCTTACGCCGGCGCCAGTCCGCACGGTATCTCGATCGGTATGTATCACCGGTTTTAAATCGNNTCGGCATGGCACGGTATCAAACATGTTCATACATGTACACTCCAAATCACTTCTTTCCTTGCATGAGCAGGATGGAAAGCTCACCGCGATTGGGAGCAATGCAATGAAAAAACGTTTGAACAACGTGGGCGCGTCGAAGGCGGAAATGGTCGCGGCGGTTATTCAGGATGAGATTTTGACTGGGCGATTGCCGTATGGCGTGTTGCTTGAAAGCGAGAGTGAACTGGTGCAGCGCTTTTCGGTTAGCCGGAATACCGTGCGCAAAGGGCTAGAGGAACTGATGAACACCGGCCTGATTACGCGCAAGGTGGGTGTGGGTTCGTTTGTCACCTACAACGGCCAGACGCTGGATAGTGCGCTTGGCTGGTCAAAGGCGCTCGAAACGGCAGAAGGGGGTGCCCAGACACGGCTGCTGCAAATCAGGGTGATTCAGGATGAAAAGCTCGCCGCCGAACTCTCGCTCGCGCAACCGGCATTTATTGCCGTGGACAGGCTGCGGGTGCTGTCGGACACGGAGCAGCCGATCTCCCTCGAACTCAGTCGCATCCCGTTCTCCGATCGGCTGGCGGAGGTGCCGTTGCAAGGCCTGATCGGCGGTTCGCTGAACCAGACCTTGAGCGAACACGGAATGGCCGCGGATCACGGCGAAGAATGGGCGGAGGTGATCACGATCGAACAAGCCGATGCGGACGTCCTGAAGCGCCTGCCGGGCACGTCGTTCCTGCGTACCCGTCGGCTCACGCGCGACAAGAACGGCAATCCGGTCGAGTACGTCGTCAGTCTGCTCGACCCCGCGCATTTTGGTTTGCACCTGGAATTTTGAAACGCCTGCCTGATCAGCGCGAATCTCGCTTGTTATCGGGCTTCTGCGCTTGCGCGCGGCATATGGCCAGGCGGATGAGGGTGGTCGCGTCGATTCAAAAGAAGAAAGTAGTTAGTCATGCAAAGTGCAGCTTCTGCTGCTTTGAATTCAACTTGATTGCCGGGAGTTCATGTAATGGCATTGATCGATAAGGTAGTGAAACGGGCGTTGACGTGTGTAATGGCCACGGCCGTCCTGGCTTCGTTCGCTGCGCACGCCGAAGATGTTCACGTGTTGAACTGGAAAGGGTATGGCACCGATGAACCATGGGCGCTCAAGGAGTTCGAAGCGCGGACCGGGTATCACGTGGTCAACGATTTTTTCAACTCCGAGCAGGAAATGCTCACCAAGCTGCGCACCAATCCGGGTGCGTATGACGTGGTGATGGTCAATAGCGCGTTCAACCAGCAAGCACGCGAACAAAACCTGCTGCAGCCTGTCGATGTCAACGGCATGCCCAATGTCGCGGACCTGGATCCGAAGATGCGTCATTCGCATCTGCTCGAGATCGGCGGCCAGAGCTACGGCATACCGTGGGTGTGGGGCGTGACATCATTCGCTGTCAACGACACGAAGATCCATCCTGTTCCCGACACCATCCAGGCACTGTGGGATCCGGCCTACAAGGGCCACGTCGGCATGCGCGACGATGCAATCGAAGCGGTCCAGTTCGCGGCGCTTGCAACCGACCAGAACATCAACGACATCAAGAATCTCGACGCGGTCAAGTCCAAGCTCAAGGCACTGACGAGTCAGTTGAAAACGTTCTGGAGTTCAGAGAACGACTGGAACCAGTATGTGGCGTCGGGGGTATTTTATGTCTCGACGTATTGGAGCGGATCTGCCGCACGCGCGCGCAACAAGTTCAACTTACCGGTCACCTTCGTGATCCCGAAGGAGGGTGCAATCGGCTGGCTGGATTCGCTGTCGATTCCGAAGGGCGCGCATAACGTCAACGGCGCGAAGGCGTTCATCAACTACATGATCGATCCTGGGTTCTACACGCAGTGGGATTCACGCGTCGGCGCACCGGTGTCGGCAAATACCAAGGCTGTCGCAGCCTTGCCGGCTGCCGCGTTCAACCGGGCTGTGCTGGCCAATCCGGCGGTGCAGTCGCGGATCCAGTTCCAGGAGCCGATCACCGATGACAAGCGCCGTGCCTACCTGCAGTTGTGGCAGGAAATTAAGGCGCAGGCCGACTGACGTCCAAGGAAGTGCCATGAAATTTGCCCTCAGTTCGCCGCAAGGCCGACCGCTGGTTCGCGCGATGACGCTGGCCGGTCCCGCATACATGTGGCTCTTGCTCGCGGTGTTCCTGCCGCTGTCGGTCATGCTGTTCTACAGCTTCATGTCCGACGTGCCGACGAGCGGCGGTAACTGGTCGCTGACGTTCCAGAACTACCTGACGTTCTTGGATGAACCGCTGTATCGGAAGCTGATGGTGCGTTCGCTTGGACTCAGCGCTCAGGTCACGCTGATTTGCACGGTGCTCGGCTTTCCGTGTGCCTACATGCTTGCGAAGGTCATACGCGGACGCTCGCGCGAAGCGCTGTTCCTGCTGATCATCCTGCCGTTCTGGAGCAACGGGCTGGTGCGGATATTCTCGTGGAATATGGTGCTGCGCAGCGGTGGCGTGGTGGACTGGGTGCTCAATCATCTGTGGCCGTGGCCGGTCGACACCGACCTGATGTTCTCCTATCCGGCGATCGTCATTGGCCTGGTGCATTCCTACCTGCCTTATGCCGTACTGACCGCGTATCTGAGCCTGCAGGCCATCGACGACTCACTGATCGAGGCCGCTCGTTCGATGGGAGCAGGGCGCCTGACCATCCTGCGCCGGCTGATCCTGCCGCTCGCTATGCCCGGCATGCTGGCGGGGGCCGTGCTGACCTTCGTGCCGGTAGTGGGCGCCTTCATGGAGCCGAGGTTGCTCGGAGGGCGAAAGGGCACTTTCATCGGCACGGTCATTGAAGATCAGTTCGTTGCCGTATTCAACTGGCCGCTTGGTGCCGCGCTGTCGTTCACGTTGCTGGCGCTGGTGCTGGCGATCCTGTTCATCGGCATGCGCCTCTCGCGGAGGAAGGACAAATGAAACAGCACAACACCGCAGGACCGCTCGAGCTGGACTCACTGGCAATCTCCACCGCGCCGCATACCCCGAGCCGCCGGCCGTGGAGCGTGGGCGCGGCGCTTGGCGCGATTGGTTACGGATATGTGGTTGTGGTGATCGGCTTTCTCTACTTGCCGATCCTCGTGATGGCGTTGATGTCGGCAAACGCATCGCCGCTCTATGAATTGCCGTTTCATTTCACCGTGCACTGGTATCAGGCGCTGGCCGATGACGGCGTATTGAAGGCCGCTGCATTCAGGAGCATCGAGATCGCGCTGTGGACCACGCTGTTGTCCACGATTCTCGGCGTCATGGCGTCGCTGGCGTTCTTCCGATACGACTTCGCGGGCAAGCGTTTCCTGCAAGCCATGCTGTTCCCGCCGATGGCGATTCCGTGGTTGATCACCGGTACCGCGATGCTGATCTTCTTCTTCGCGATCGGTATTGGCCGCGGTTTGCACGCCATCCTGCTTGGTCACGTGGCGCTCGCGTTGCCCTACGTGATCATCGTGGTCGGCGCGCGGCTGCGCACGTTTTCGCCGGAGCTGGAACTGGCCGCACGGTCGCTTGGCGCAAGCGGTTGGCAGATCACCTGGCGCGTGACATTGCCTGCCATTGCGCCGGGTGTCGTGGCCGGTGCCTTGTTTGGGTTCGCCGTGTCGTTCGACCAGTTCGTGGTGTCGTACTTCCTGTCCGACCCGGGCGAGACCACGCTGCCGGTCGAAATCTATAGCGCGATTCGCAAGGGCTTTACGCCCGAGATCAATGCAATTTCAACAATCATCATCGTTGTGTCCATGGGCACGATGTTGATCGTGTCACGGCTGTATCGATTTGGTGGAGAGCAATAATGGCCGAAGTCAACGTAATCAAGGTATCCAAGCAGTACGGCGAGTCACGTGCACTGGATGACGTTTCCATCCGTTTCGCTGAGGGCGGTCTTTATGGGTTGCTAGGACCGTCCGGCAGCGGCAAGACGACTCTCCTGCGCATGATTGCGGGCTTTGTGTTTCCGGACAGCGGGCAGATTCGCATCGACGATCAGCCGGTTGAACGCTTGCCGGTGGAACGGCGGGAGATCGGCATGGTATTCCAGAACTATGCGCTGTTCCCGAATATGAACGTCGCGGACAACGTCGCGTTCGGGTTGTCGGTGCGGCATGTCGACAAGAGCGAGATCANGCGGCGGGTTGGGGAGGTGCTGGATCTCGTGCAACTTGGCAGCATGCATGGGCGCCGCATTCATCAANTATCCGGTGGCCAGCGCCAGCGGGTCGCGCTGGCCCGCGCGATTGTCACGCGGCCTCGTGTATTGCTGCTCGACGAACCGCTGAGCGCGCTGGACAAATCGCTGCGCGTGGACATGCAGGTTGAATTGCGCCGCATCCAGCGCGATGTCGCGATTACCACGGTATTTGTTACGCATGACCAGGAAGAAGCGCTTACGCTAAGCGATCGTGTAGGTATCCTGCGTGATGGGCGGCTGATCCAGGAAGGCACCGCACGGGAACTCTACGATCAGCCGGCGAGCGAATTCGCCGCGACTTTTCTCGGCGATGCGAACATTCTCAATGGACGACTGGAGACGGGCGGCATGCGCATCGACGACGGCAGCCTGATCCGTTTTGGGTCGCGATCGGCGGCGTCCAATCAGACGAAGTGCGCGGTTCGTCCAGAGAAAATCGCTCTTGAGCGTGCGGCGGGAGGGCCGGTTTCGAGCGCGAATAACCAGCTGACGGCGCAGGTCGTCCATCATGTTTTCGCGGGTATCAACACGACTTATATGCTCGATTGGTGTGGCCAGCGACTCAAGGTCCATGTGCAAAATTCCAGCGACGACCTGATTCCAGTCGGCTCAAAAGTGACATTGAGCTGGTCACCCGACAGTACGATTTTGGTTCACTAGTAAAGGGTTTGAGTAAGTTGCGCGGCGGTGCTACGGGCAAAAAAAGACCCGACTAGCGGTCATTTGCATCGTCGGGTCGAAACGGGGTAGCGCCGCCTCTGGAACGCAGGCGACGCATTTCGTTAACAACCGGGCGCCAGATAAATTCCGTGTTCCGTCTTAGGTTCGGACGCGGGTTGCGGACCGCTAGTCAGAAGCGCGGGACAACAATCGGCCGTGCCGGGTTATGGTTCGTGATGCCCGTTTGGTCGAGTTTCAGTTCGTGCTCAAGACCTTGCAAACGCAGTACGGAGATGCTCCATGGCGTTTGTATTGGCTGTCATGGCTTGGTTCTCCGGCTGCACAGTCTCCTGCGGAGACAAAATTCCTCTGTGGATGAGCGGCTTTTCGTAGCGATTTGCGAAGTGAGTCTTGGGTCTTTTGTGATGTATCAACTTGCTTAAAAGTTGATAATTTATGTTATGTAAAATCAAAAACCATTATCGGCAAACCCGTTCCTCAATCCCTCCGCCCGCCAACTTCTCCCGCGACCCGGATGACCCGCGCCTGTGACGCATTGTTCAATCAGAGGTGCTCCCGCCAACCGACTTTCTCGTACGCAAGATGTCGCGCTGGTTGATTTAGCGACGCGTAGCGGCCGGAATCGTCTCTTGACGAATGAAGCACGATCCCGACAAACCGGCGGAAAAACCCATCCGGTCGACGGAAACCCGACTTCAGAATCGCCGGCCATTCAGGGCCGCACCTTCCGGTCTTCCACACGTCGGTAAGGAGTCGTTCGGCCGAGCTACGCGGAAAACGCTCAGTTCTGCGGATTGAGCCGACTGCCAAGTTGGGTCAATATTTGATATGCGGCAGTCACCCTTTGAGCGATGGGATAATTTTTATTTGCAAGCATCACGATACCCAATTTTTGAGCGGGAACAAAGGCAACGTAGGATGCAAATCCATTGGTTGATCCGGTTTTGTTGATCAGCGAATTGGCTTGTGGCGGCAGCGAAGGGTTTAACTCGGTTGCTTTCGTAGCCTGATAAGTCATCGTGTTCGAATTGCCTGCCAAAACCTGTTTCAGTTCCACGGGATAGGGATATTGCTCCCATATGAGGTCTTGCGTTATTTCGCCCGACCTGAAATATCCGGTGTGGGTGTCGTCGATCGCTCGTTGCAACTTGCTGTCAATCTTGATCATCTGCATGTTGGCTGCAATAAACCGGATCATGTCCGGCGTATTCGATTTAATTCCATAGGCTTCCGAGGACAGAACCCCCGCGTTCAGCCTGATCGGAACTCCCTGCTTCGTGTAGCCTTGGGCGTAATCCTTCACCTGATCCGACGGCACGTTGATATAGCTATGCGTCATTCCAAGCATAGGGAATAACTTCTTTTCAATCGCGTCAACAAAAGGCTCATTCATGCTCCGGGCGGCAATCATGCCGAGCATGCCAATACTTGGATTCGAGTAGGTTCTGTACGTACCAGCAGCATAAGATGGTTTCCACTGCCTGAAATAATCCATTAACTGATCGTCATTGTGAATAGCCTCAGGTACTTGCAACGGGAGACCACCGGACGTGTGCGTGCCAAGATTTAGCAGACTGATGTTGTCAAAGCTGCTACCACGCAGGAATGGCAAATATTTGCTGGCGCTGTCGGACAACGCAAGGTTGCCATTGACCTGAGCATACGAAGCCAATGTTGCCGTATATGTTTTGCTAACTGACCCAATTTCAAAAAGGGTTTGGCTTGTGATCGGTCGCTGTGTTTCGAGTGATGCTACACCATAGTTATAAAAGTAGCTCTCTCCGTTGACGATTACTGCTATCGCCATGCCGGGAATTCGATATTCCCGCATCAAGGGACGAATTGCGCCATCGATCACGCCCGAAATTTCTTTCTGTTTATTTTCACCTTCTGCAAACGTGTTGAAGGCGAGAAAACATGAAGACATCAAGGTGGAAATCAGTAACTTTTTTAAAAAACCGGAACGCATGTATTCTCCGTAGGCAAACCGCGTGAATATTGGGTTAAAAGTTGTCTCGTTCGGAGTCTAGGATTGGGCCATTCGTCATCGTCTGATTTTTACAAATTCACGGATGAAAGCGCCGAGTGGCGACGAGAATATCGCCCCTTTGCGAGTCGTCTACAAGCGAGCATAATTTCTGCCCGGGTAAAGAAAAACTTATGTCATGGCGTCCATTCGTCCTCATCTTCCGTTGAATGCCCTGCGCGCATTCGAATCGTCGGCACGACACCTGAGCTTCACGCGCGCGGCACTCGAACTCAATGTGACGCAGGCTGCCGTCAGCCAGCAGGTTCGGATGCTCGAAGAACGGCTCGGCACTACCCTGTTCAAACGGTTGCCACGCGGACTGGGCATGACCGACGAAAGCCGCGCGCTGCTTCCGGTATTGACCGATGCATTCGGTCGCATCGAGGGTGTGCTGAAGCAATTCGAGGGCGGTCATTTTCACGAAGTGCTTACGATCGGCGTTGTCGGGACTTTTGCAGTCGGCTGGCTGCTGCCACGGCTCAAATCATTTCGGCAGACGCACCCCTTTGTGGAGTTGCGACTGCTGACCCATAACAATCTGGTCGACCTGGCAGCGGAGGGACTGGATTTTGCAATTCGCTTCGGTGACGGAGCCTGGCCCGCGACACACAATGTCATGTTGCTCGATGCACCGCTGACCGTGCTTTGCGCACCGGACATTGCGAGAAGGCTTTCCGGACCGCGTGATCTTGCGAGGGAGACGCTGCTTCGTTCGTATCGCGCCGACGAATGGACCGGCTGGTTTAGCGCGGCTGGACTCGATCCATGGCCGGTAAATGGTCCGGTTTTCGACTCGTCGCGCTTGATGGTGGAAGCCGCCGTACAAGGCGCGGGAGTCGCCTTGGCTCCGCCTCTGATGTTCGCCCGGGAACTGCAGGCAGAACTGCTTTTTCGACCCTTCGATACGGAAGTGAGAACGGGCAGCTATTGGCTGACATGGTTGAAATCGAGGCGCATGTCGCCCGCCACGCAATTGTTCCGTCACTGGATTCTCGCGGAAGCGACCGGGGAAACGGTCGATCAAACTGGCCTTGCTTCGACGTAGAGTACGAAAAAATTCACTTCAAAGCATGCTGAGCGCGGTAGCAAGCACGGTACGTTTGAACTTCGCCTGCTGCTGCGGGAGCTTGGAAAATATTGACATGACGTGGCTGTACGAAACCGTTTTGCTAATGCCGTTGGTCAGCAAGGCGAACAGGACTTCCGGATCGTTGGGCTTCAGTTCGCCCGCATCGATAGCATCGGCGAGAAGCGCGAAAAACACGTCGTGAAAAGGACGCAGAAGGCGTTCGACCAGCACATCCAGCCGCTCGCCCTGCTCCGTTGCCGCCGTCGAGAAAAACATGCCGATATCCGGATCACGAAACACCTTGTCGATAAAGATCGCAAGCGCCCGCTCCACTCGCTGACGCAGCGACAGATCGGAGGTGCGCAGCGTTGCGATCGACTCGATCATCGGTGCGGCCTGCTCCGCGATCTGCTCGACGACCGCAATCCACAACGCTTCCTTCGAACCAAAATGATGCGAGATCAGTGCGGGATCGACGCCGGAATCCCTCGCGATTTCCCGCACGCTGGTCGCGTCGAATCCGCGCTTGGCGAAGGCCTGCCGCGCGCTTTTCAGGAGCGCGTCGGAGCCGGCTATCTCGCTGCACGCGGGGCGTCCGCGTGAGCGTTTCTCCTTGGCGGCTTGCGCCGGGCGTGCTGTTGAAACTGTCATGGTTCGATCCGGATTCAAGTGCAGTAAGGCGAGCCCGAAGTTTAACCGACGTAAAGCGCCCCGCCGGTACACCGCAAGTAGCCGTAATGTGCGGCGTTTGACATCGGTCGCCCGATTGCCCTACTATCTCATTAATTCATCACTCGTTGAATATTTTCATGGCTCAGGTTGTACGAATCGTGATCGTCGGTGGCAGCATTGCCGGCCTGTTGATGGCGACGAAGCTCGGCGACCGCCTTGGAACGACCGGCCGGGCTTCCGTCACACTGATCGACCGAAGCCCTGCGCGCAGCGTCGACCGCGATGCCCTGGCGCCCTACCTCCATAGTGATACTAACTATTTTCGGCGTGCTGAGTCTGATCGATCACTGCCACTTCGTCGGCAGCCAGCAGCAAGCCGAAACCTTCAATACATGCTTTACCGGCGACATCAGCAGGTTCTGCATGGCTTTCGCAAAGCGACCCTGCTGTGGACAGCCGCGAGAATCAATGGTCTTGTGCAACCGAAAATCCGCATGACGTGATCGCTTCGTCGTGACACCGGTAGTGGCATCAGTGACGCCGGCTGCGTGGAATTTCTTGTAAAGGAAAGGTGAGATGCTCGAGAAACACACTAGTGCATGGTCCCGAACCGTAGCGTTACTCGATAACGCACGCGCCCGGCAGGTGGCCGACGAAGCAACGCGAATAGCACAACGGCGCCCGGCAAAAACCATCTGGAACGATCACGCGACGTTGATGGTCAGCGTGATCGACCGCCCCACTCCACGAACGGCCACGGTCTCATGGTGCGATCCGCTCTCTGGCTACTATGGGCACCAGACGTGGCGGGTAGCACTCGCCAAACAACGCGGCGAGTGCGTGCTGAGCGGCAAGATCATCAAGCCAGGCGACTTCATCTATCGGCCGGCGATCAGCCAGCCGCCTCCTGGAAATGCAGGCGCAATGATCATCGCGTCCGAGCTGGTGCCGTTTGGCACGCTCAGACAGTCGTAGCCAGCACCGGCTGATCCAGCGAGCGTCGATCAGGGGTTCTCACATCGAAAGCTCGCGGCATTGTTGACATTGCCCTTGCCCAGATACTTCGGGAAGCCAGGATACCGGCAGAGCGGTCGCGACCGCCCATTGGTAGCGCTCGCTATATCCGTCCCGATGAGCGTCTCCGGCGCAATGTTCATCGTGACCCACCGGTCCAGCGCACCGAGTTCGTCCCAAGCCGGAATGAACACGCCGTTGCCGTGCTGAAATCCCGGCACCATATAAAGCCGCATGAACGAATCGACAATACTCTGCCCGTACTTCTCGACCAGCGAATGATAAAAAGCGATGGTCTGATTCGGGCTGATGACTTCATCGGCGAGACCGTGCATGGTGATCAGCTTGCCGCCGTGCGCAATGAACTCCGTTATGTCCGGATTCATCGCCCCGACCGTCGCCGACAAATCGATCAAGGGGGATTTGTAGATCCCCGGATGATCGACATCGAAGCCGAGCGTATCGAAGCGCAGGTCATGCGTGACGAAAAACTTCATGTAACTGTTGCCCTGCGTGAACAGGTAACCGTTGGCGTCGAAGCGCAAAGGCTGGGTGGCGACCGGTGAATTTCCGAGTCCCAGTCCGCTGGAATAATCCACGCCCTGGAACACGTTGTAGCCGTAATACCGTGTGACCCCGTAAGCGAGTTCATAAGGTAGCGTGAAGCCGTCGCGCAAAATCTCCAGCGTCGCGAGCTGCGCCTCCGACAAACAACTGTCCCGCAACGAAGGCCGTTGTCCGTTCGCGCATCGCAGTTGCGCGATGATCTGCGGTTCGTGCTCCCGGCATGCCTCTACGTCCGAGACGATCCCGTCGACGACGCCATCAAGCCCATCGCATTCGTGAAGCACGGTCTCGACCACGCGTTTTTGCTGGGCCGGCCCGACGAAGCCACCCGGCGTCCCATACGCCGCCTGCCCTACTTTCACGCCCATCAGGCGCACGCCCGAAAAGTTGATGGCCGGTGCGTTGGCGATCACGCCGTCGTAGTCGTCGGGATATCGTTCGATCGCCGTGAACGCTTCGCGCCCCCCCGTCGAGCCGCCGGCGAAGTAGGTCTGCTCGGGCTTGCGGCCATAGCCCATGATGATCAGCGCGAGCGCGACGTCATGGGTTTTCTTGAGATGACCGTAGCCGAAGTTGATCACGGCTTCGTCGTTCATCGCGAAATCTGCGCGGCCGGAGTTGCCGACATGGCCTGAATCGGAGCCGAAGGTTGCGTAACCGGTGGACAGCGGCGAGGCGGCGGGCGCAAACGCGGTCGGCTCGGTGCCGCTCACGATCACGCCGTCGTAACCGCCTCCGCCCATCTGCAACGCCCGGCCGTTCCAGCGCGCCGGCAGATTGACCTCGAAGCGGATGTCGGGCGTGGTGTCGAGTTGCGCCTTGATCACGCCTACAAGCCGGCAGTATTCGCCGTTGCGGTTTTTCGGGGCCGTTGCGGCTACCACCGACGCACTCAGGACAGTCGCGCCGCGA
>JGI12635J15846_10000873_pt1 | contig 26288 bp, 24 predicted proteins | sample BlaSpr_A8_OM2_M2_FD_15846 | JGI IMG/M metagenome (IMG submission 15846) | reverse complement strand
TTGTCGCCGAGATCGTTGTTTGCCAGTCCCGCGAGATCGTGAATCTACTGTCGAAGGATCCCTTCGAGGGACAGTCGGTGCGACCAGATGTCGTCCGCTTCGTGAGCGTGCTGTCCCAGCGCCCTCGCTTGGCGCCGTCAATGCCCGTGCAATTTCCGTCCAGTGGCCCATGGCTGATGAAGATCCTCGCGCGACGAAACCGATTCGTCATCGGAATGTACCGACGCCATATGAAGGTCATCGGATATCTCGGCGCGCTGGACCGGCTCTACGGCGTCCCGGTGACCACACGCAACTGGAATACCATCGCGGCGATTGCCAGGGCGCTCCATAACAACTCATCTGAGTGAGCAGCCGCAACTGCACCCACCCTTCATGCGGTGTGATTCCATACAACGGCCGTGGTGCCATGTTGCTCTCGCTGGGTTGGCCGTCACGGTCGGTATTGCCACGTTCGCACTACCGGTGCAGGCGGCGGACTTGCCGGGAACGACTCCTGGACCCACACCCGAGATCATCGTCACCACTCCGCGGGGCAGCGCCAGCGGCGGCATCGAGCCGCTATTGGAACTATCGCCCTCGGAACTGGATTCTTATGGCGTCGACTCGCTCAGCGATCTCGTCGACTCGCTGCGCCCTCTGACCCGCAGCAGTCGCAGCGATCAAATGGCGGTCGTACTCATCAACGGGCATCTCGCGGGTCAAACAGAATTCGACAATCTGCCCCGAGAAGCCATCGAACGGGTCGACGTGCTGCCGGAAAGCGTCGCACTACAGTACGGCTTTTCAGAGAACCAACGCGTGCTCAACTTCGTGCTGCGCGAGCACTATTCCGCCGTGCCGGTACGCGCCACCGAGAGCGGTGCCACGGAGGGTGGCGGTCAAGCCATCGCGGCCGACGCCTCCCTCGTGCGACTGAACGATGATGCCCGCATCACGCTTCTCGCAAGCTACAAGGACAATGCATGGCTGCGCGACAGCGATCGCGACATCGATGTCCCGGACAGCTCCTATTACACACTGCTGCCCGACAAGACGGACACCAAGGTCGCAGCTACGGTCAGTCGCTCCATACTTGGGGTCAACAGCTCGTTCGAAGCGTCATACGATGTCGCGTCCATCCGCTCGTTGCAGGGGCTCGCGACGGACACCAGCTTGGCCGCGGGCGAGTTCGAACAGCCCCTGGATGAAAGCAGTGCCGTTCGAACCTCCCGTGTCGCCATGCAGCTCACTGGCCAGCTGCACGATTTCGTTTGGGGCACGACAGTCTATTACATGCATGTCGCCTCGAGGTCGAGCAGCGATCTCGGGGTCGACAGCGCCGACGATCTGTTAGTCGACCGCACCGAATCGGCTTTCAATATCGGGAATCTGCAGCTTTCCTTGAGCGGGCCTGCCGCTTCCCTGCCTGCCGGCCCCGTGATTGCCAATTTCAAATTCGGATTGCAGTATCAGGGCTTCGACACTCGCGACGCGGAGCCCGGAGCCGCCCTGACCGGGAGCAATCTGGTGCGAACCGTCCGCAGCGTCAATGTCAACGCCAGTGTTCCAATCGCCAACCGGGACCGCCGCATTCTACCCGCCTTGGGCGAGGCCTCCGGAACCTTCAGCGCCTCTCTCGACTCGGTCTCCGATTTCGGCAATCTCTTCAGCAGCAGCGTTGGCTTGGATTGGCACCCAGTCAAGAAACTGCATCTCGACGCCATCTACACCGACCATCGCACCGCTCCCACGGTGCAGCAGTTGCGAGCGCCGCCGATCTATACCACGAACGTCGAGACCTTCGACTACATCACGCAACAGACGGTCTATCTGACGGAAATCACCGGCGGCAACGATGCGCTTGCCACGGCCGACTCGCGCCAGGGCTCCTTCGGCGTGTCGGTTGGGCCGTTCAACGGCAAGACCGAATTTCTCGCTCACTATGAAGAAAGTCGTATCAGCAACGCCATTGGCGGCCTGCCCCCAACCAACGCTGCTGTCGAATCGGCATTTCCCGACCGTTTCGTGCGTGATGCGGACGGCACTCTCATCGAGATCGACGACCGCTGGGTCAACCTCGAGCGTGAACGAGTCGATGACGTGAAGTGGGGTGTCAACCTCTGGATACCCGTCGGCGAGTCGCAAGCCGGAGCCATGGCGAATCGGATCGAATTCTCCCTGTTCGATACCTGGTACCTGCGCGACGTGACACTGATTCGCCCGGGAATCCCTGAATTGAATCTGCTCGACGGGGCACCGTCCGACGTGACCGGGGGTCAACCACGGCACAAGATCGAATTTCACACGCTCTATCATCGAGACGGAGTCGGTGTCCTACTCGCGGTCGCCTGGCGCAGTCCCACGGTGGTCGGCAGTGGTGACCCGGCGGCACCGGATCCGATTTATTTCTCGTCCCTGGGAACGGCCGATTTACGTGTCTTCCTGGATCTCGGGCACCTGCCGTGGATGCGCAGCGTGTCCTGGGCCCAAGGCGCGCGGGCTTCACTCGCCGTCACGAATCTATTCGATCGCCGGCAAACGGTGCATGATGCCGATGGCGCCACCCCGACGGCCTTCGAACCCGGATTTCTCGATCCCTTGGGCCGGGTGTTGGCATTGACCATCCGCAAGGTATTCTAGCCGTGACCGGCGGCGGCCCACACGTAACAGAGATTGATCATAGGCCCTCGATCGCCTTGCCCAAGCTTTCCCGATCGTCCGGCACCATGCGCCGAATGAGCTTGCCCTGCGCATCGGCGATCAGGACCGTAGGGACATCCGCAACGCGGAAAGCCCGAAATAACGCGCCCGACTCATCGAGGGTAAGCGGAATGCCGACCTTGTAGTCGTCCCGGTACTTGCGAAGATCTTCCGCGCTCGCCCAAAGGCCGGAGGCAATTCCGATCCATCGCACGCGCCGATCCTGTGCCAACTCGTCGACCTGTTCTCGGGTGCGGCGGCAACTGGCCGAAATCGCCGGTCGGGTCGTCGCCAGATACGACTCGCACCAGGGCGACAGAAACACCAGCACCGTCGGTCGCGCCGTCGCTGACTTCCGAAATGCAAATGGCTCCCCATCAAGCGTCGTCACGGTCTGCGCAGGGAGGCGATCACCCACGGTGAGATGGGGGCTGTCCACGGGGGCTGGCGCGGAACCCGCCACGGTGCTCGCGGCCCCCGGCTGCCGCGCGGCCACGAGCACGGCATCAAGGCGCTCATCTGCCAAGTGCCCGACGTACTGAATCCGTCCGTCACGTCCGATGACGACGTGCTGGGGTGTCACGCGCAGATTGAAGGCGGCGCCCAATCGGCCATCATCCAGCACGATCGGCATCGTGATGCCCAAGGCACGTCGATATTTCTGGATCTCCTGCAACGAATCATTAAACCCAACGTTAATCGCAATGACCGCAAGGTCCGGTCCCGCGGTCTCGTAGGTGTGCTCGAAGTGCGGCATCTGCTCACGACACGGGGCACACCAGGTGGCCCAGAACTTCAGGTACACCGCCTTCTTACCGTAGAGCGCGCCCAAATCAATCCCGTCGCCGTCAATCGTCCTGACGACCATCCGCGGTGCGGGAGATCCCACGAGACCTTTGCCCGCGGATTCGGCACGCTCCTGGCCACTGGTTTCGGCAGCCACGGCTCCAGCGGCTATCAGAACGCCGACGAGTGCGGCAAGCCCCACCCATCGCATGCTCTTCACGGGGCCTCCTTCGCAGCGACCACGCGCGAGGCCGGCTTGCCCCTGTCTTTGATCATGAAGACCAGAATCCTGGCGGGCTCGGTTTGACTGGCGTTCGCGGACACGCGATGCACGTCATGGATACCCTCATAAAACGTTTGACCGGGACCGATGGTCACCGGTGCACTGCCATCGACTTGCATCGTCATGGCACCCTCCAGGACGTAGACGAACACCTGCGCGTCATGACGATGCGGAAGTGAGGCACCGCCCGGCAGGTAGGTGACCGTGATCATCAGCGCTTCTTTGTGGGGAATGCCGGCAATGTCTCGGGTCATCAACTCAGCCACCGTCGGCGGCCCGGGCAGGGCGACTTCACCCGCCCACGTGTAATCGAGGAATCCGAGAATCCCCACCACGAGCACAACGCCGGGCGTGAAAGCGCAAACCCGCCTGATCCTCATTGCTCGCCTCCAGCGCTCGATCCGTTACCGGCCCCGCTCTGGCGCGGGCCTGCGATTGGGATAAGCTTAGGCCATCGACTGGTCTGCCAACAGAGCCACTGTCCCCGCATTGTATGGAACCACTTTTACCCATCGGCATCCAGTTGCCCGAGCGCGGCAGGCGCACGCTCCTTCACGATCTGCACCGGCAGCTGCGATCCGCGATTGTCGAAGGCCGGCTGCGGCCCGGATTGCGCCTGCCCTCGACGCGTTCAATCGCGGAAGGCTACGGCGTTTCCCGCAACACGGCGGTGGCGGCCTATGACCTCCTGCTCAGCGAGGGGTACATCGTCGCGCGCCGCGGCTCCGGCACCGAGGTGGCGGTGACTCTTCCCAAAGCTCCGAGTATTCCGGCGATCGGGAAGGCGCGCAGCTCGAGGACGCAGCGGGTGGCGCCGTTCTGGCGATCCGCGCGAACCCTTTCGAATGAGAGCGCGCCTCCGGCACCTCGCTGGGCCTTTCGACTCGGTGTACCGGACGCCGAGTCCTTCCCCACCGAGATCTGGCGGCGGCTATCGATCCGGGAATCTCGGTCGCTGCGAACAACCGGGAGTCTCGAGATGGATTTGCAGGGTCGGCGTGCGCTGCGCGAAGCGATTGCCCGGCACGTCTCGTTCACCCGCGCGGTGGCCTGTGTTCCGGAGGACATCATCGTCACGGCGGGGGCACAACAGGCCTTTGATCTGCTCGCGCGCGCGTGCGTCACGCCGCGGCGCACGTGCGTCGCGCTCGAAGACCCGGGTTATCCGCCCTTGCGCACCGCGTTCGAAGCCGCGGGCGGCAAAGTAGTGGCGACCCCTGTGGACCACGACGGGTTGATCGTCGATAAGTTGCCGCGTGACGCGCACATCGTCTGCGTCACGCCGTCGCACCAATTTCCGCTCGGTTGCGTCCTATCCACGCAACGACGCGCGGCCCTGCTCAACTTCGCGCGGACCCGAAATGCGGTGATCATCGAAGACGACTACGATGGAGAGTTTCGGTATACCGATCGGCCTTTGGACGCCCTGCAGACGCTCGATCGTCAAGAATCGGTTTTCTATGTGGGGACGTTCTCAAAGAGTATCCTGCCCACGCTGCGTCTGGGCTATATCGTCGCCCCGCCCTGGGCCCGCCCTCCGTTGCTCGCCGCCAAGGCTGTGTCGGGGGGTCCTTGCTGTGGCCTCACTCAAGACATCCTGGCCTCGCTCATCACCGGTGGCCACCTCGCCCGCCACGTAAGAAAGATGCAGCAGGTCTATAGGGACAGACGTCAGTTGTTGGTCGATACACTTGTTCGGGATCTGTCGAGGTGGTTGGAACCGATGCCATCGGCGGCCGGCCTTCATGTCGCCGCGGCGCTGAAGGTTCCGCTGAACGACAAAGCGATCGAAGCCGCGGCGCTCCGCGAAGGGATCGGCGTCCGTGCGCTCAGTGCGTTTTCCTCTCGGCGATCGCCGCCCAGCGGACTGGCCTTCGGGTTTGGAGCCATCAAAGACTCCGATATCGCGGAAGGCCTGGCCGCCCTGAGCCACGTGTTGGCATCGGCGATGCGTGCGAATTCCCATGCGGGGCGGCACGCCGCAGGACATCGATCACCGGCCCGGTGACCCCGTCGGTGAGAAACCCTCACCGATATTTGCCCCCTATGTACGTTAAGGCACGGAGCAGTGTGCAAGGCAAGCGGACAATTCGCTTTTGGTTTCTTTTTTTCGCCACACAAGTTCGCCGGCTGGATGCCATCCCGGGACCTGGACATTAAATGACGATCAAATCTGAACGCGGATCTCTGAACCGTGCCGGGTAACTTCCTCACCCAAGTGCTTGGGCAGAGCCAGCACATACATAAGCTCATAGAGCAAACCATCAAGGAGCTATCCCGGGTCAATTCCGATCTGACAAGTGCTCTCGACAAAAATCAGACCGTCACAAGGAAACTGCTGGATGCGTCCGAAGGACTAACGGCGGTGAATCAGGCGCTGAAGGTTGAAATCAGAGATCGGACCATGATCGATCATCAATTGGCCGCGGCGCTGGAACAGGAGGAAGGTTCTCGCAAAGCCGCTCTGCATGACCAGTTGACTGGTCTGCCGAACCGTTTGCTTTTCAAGGATCGGCTGGAACATGGAATTGCCCAGGCGAAACGGCATCGGTGGATGCTCGCCGTTATGTTCCTGGATCTCGACAATTTCAAGAGCATTAACGATATACATGGGCATCTGGCAGGCGATGCCGTTCTGCAGACCGTTGCGTTGCGGCTCGCGCACAATGCGCGCAGCGAAGACACGGTCAGCCGCTATGGCGGTGACGAGTTCTTGTACCTGCTGACTCCGCTCCATGAGCAAAAGGACATTGCGATGATTGCCGCAAAGATCCTCAAGGCGATTCAAGCACCCTGCGACGTGCGTGTACGTGATCTCATCATCAACCCCCCTCTCGAGGCCAGTATCGGGATCTCGGTATTCCCGAAAGACGGCGCCACTGCGGCTGCGTTGATCAAACGCGCCGACGAAGCCATGTACGGGGCCAAGGAGAACAAATCCGGCTTTGCATTTGCACAATAGTCTGCATTCTCATGTGTGGTGCCGCACAGACGCCGATCGGGGGGGGGGATAGTGTCGCATGATGCTCCACGAATTCTTGACATCAAATCGCCAGCTATTGATCGGTCGTTGCAGGGAAAAGGTCGCCAAAAGATTCGAGCCCACTGAGACCTTGGCAACGATAGATCACGGCGTGCCGCTATTTCTGCAGCAACTGGTCGCAACCCTTCGAGAGGAGCAAGGAACGCCCATTCGGAGTGGGGATTCAGAGCCGGCGCCAGCGCCAACGGAGATCGGCCGCGCGGCAGCGTTACACGGCGCTGAATTGCTGCGTCGCGGTTTCAGCGTCGACCAAGTGGTGCACGACTACGGGGATGTGTGCCAATGCGTGACGGCGTTGGCGGTCGAGCAGGACGTAGCCATCTCGACGGACGAGTTTCGCACCCTAAACCGCTGTCTCGACAACGCGATTGCGGACGCCGTCGCGGCATTTGGGTCCGCGCGCCAGACATCGATCGACCGCCAAGCGGAAACCTTGCACCAACGCCTGGTCATTTTTGCCGCCGAACACCGGCGGCTGATCGATATCGCCATCCAATCACTCACTGCCATCAAGACTGGCAACATAGGAATAACCGGAGCAACGGGCACATTGCTCGCTCATGCTTTGGATGAACTAAGCTCCCTTACTGACCGGACCCTACCTGAGATTCGTCTCGCATCTCCAACCGCCAAGGCGGTAAATGCCTAGTTTCTACTGGAAAGGTGCCGTTTGGTTCGGCTCGTGCTTACTCACCCGATAAACGATGGCGCAGACAAGGATTCGAATTCCGGTCGTCCGAACAGATATCCTTGAAACAGCCTCACCCCGGCACGCTTGAACCACCGGTATTCCAGCTCAGTCTCAACCCCTTCCGCAACGACCTCGATTCCCAGGTCATCGCATGCCTGAATCACGGCGCGCACGATGGCCTGACGCGGCCCGTTGCCATCGATGTTGCGGACCAGATGTATATCTATCTTGATCACGTCTGGCTGGAAGTCGGCGAGCAAGTTCAATCCGGAATGGCCTGCGCCGAAATCGTCGATGGCGAGATGGATACCGCTTGCCCGATATTGATTGATGGTCGTGGCAAATCCCGCGAGATCGCGGATCAGCTCACCCTCTGTAACTTCGAGAAACATCTTTCGTTCGGACAGCCCGGCCTTGCGGACGGCGTCAATCGTCGAGCTAATCGCATCCGGCAGCGTCTCGAGCGACTGGGGCAAGAAATTCAATGAAAGACCGGTATTCAAGCCAAGTGATGCCGCCAGACCAATTGCCCGAATCCGGGCGGCTCGGTCGAAGGCGTGAAGCTTAGATGATTGGATTGCCGCGAACACTGCGTCTGCAGGTTCATTCGATCGGCCACGAATCAGCGCCTCGTACGCAAACACCTTTTGCGATTCGATGTCGACGATGGGCTGAAAAGCGAAGCTGAAATCGAATTCAGTCTCACAAGCACCACTCACGCCTAGCTGCCGACTGCGCGATGTGTTCCAGTGCGTTGATGTCGCCAACGTCCGGTACGAAACGCTGCGAGAAGCTTTTTCGCCCGCCCACTATCCAAGCGTGTAACGCACGATGCCGATCTAAAGAAATCGTTTTCGCCGATGAGTTGTCCAGCCTCCGACGAATCAACAGTGCAAAACCCCATCGTCCATTCGCTGAAGTCCCGGGCTGCGATCGGTTCTCGGATAATCAACGTAATTTTGGAATGACGAGGATCGCGCTTTATGCGGCCGTATACATCATCGACGACAGCGTCATCCCCTTCGAGCACCTGAAAGAAACCCCCTTCGATGTACAGTAACATTCCTGTAAGGGCTCGCCCTGCGTTGGCGGTGCGCGCGTGCTCCAGCAGAGCCGGAATATCTGATTCCTTGAAAATCGATGCGGCGGTGCTCGCGTAAATACAACGGATAAGTTGCGTCACGAATCTCCCCTGGTATCGGATGCTCTCAATGCCGCGCGTTTCAACCAAAAGCCCGACAGCTCGAGCGGTTTGCCCCAGGGAAGTTGACGGCGTTTCTTACTGATATCGGGGGTCCCTCCTAAGATGTCGGCGCCGCCCCGCTAAAGTTGAATGCCGCTACAATGATCGCGCGGTCCAGAGAGAGGCACCCGCTTGCACCGTCGCTCTACGTCAACGGCTCGCTTCCTGCGCAACCGCATCCGCTACCGACAAACGTTCCGATTTGCGATCCGGCCGCATGTCATGTATGTCGCCTGTCTGCAAGTCGACCGCGTACACTACGGTCCCCAGCAACGTTGCCTGAATAGTGGCGAGCAGAATAGGCTGTGCAAAGCCGTAGCGCTCCGTCTCGAGATTGCCGGACGAATCTCGCCCGATGAGGCGGCGTGCGACCAAGCAGTTGTCGATCGGCTCGCAGTTGTTCTTCGCCAACAGCAAAATTGAGCCGGACTTCATTTCCTCGAGTTTCGGGTAATCGAGCACGACGAGAACCATGCTGCTAGCCAGTTCATTGGTTGAAAGAGCTGAGCCCGCCATGAGCAGGGAGCTTCTGCCAGCCTCGGCAATTTTCTTAGCGGCATCAATCCCGGCAAGCGCGGTACGAACGTCATCCGGGGACATTGAAGCGGTTGAGACATCGGCGCGCACCGCAGCGTTTGCGAGTACCGAACAGATCAGCAACCCAACGGCCAGATTCCTCATGAGTGATCTCCCACAGAGGTAATTACCTTGGCCTAGCCATGAATCAACCCATGCGGCATCGCGTCCGAGTTGGCCGTGGCTCGCTGATATCCGCGATCTGTCACGAAATGAGCATTCTCGCCATTGTTCCGCTGTTGAAGCCGACTACCGCACGACATTAGGCTTCTAATCGGCGGCGATCCGATAACCCGTCGACAAATTACGATATGTAATCCCATATCGTGCCGTATGCGGCTGTGACCGCACCCGCCGCCGGTGTGACGCACTCCGCAGTTGCACAAATTGCCAGGTTCTCCTGACATCCTCGCGCTGCCTTCCCACTCTAGGCTTGCGACTTGCCGACCGAGACTTTGGCCCATCTGCGCAAGGCCGACCACGTGTCGTCGTCGGAATTCGCCACGCAAATTTGCCGGCTGGATGGCCATCACCGCGTCTGGACAATAAATGATGATCAATTCTGAACGCGGATCTCTGAACCGTGCCGGGTAACTTCCTCACCCAAGTGCTTGGGCAGAGCGAGCACATACTCAAGCTGGTGGAGCAAACCAGTGAGGATCTGTCCCTGGTCGATACCGGTCTGACGAGTGCTCTCGACAAAAATGAGGCCATCACGAGGAAACTGCAAGATGCGTCCAAAAGACTGACGGCGGTGAATCAGGCGCTGCAGGTCGAGATCAGAAATCGGACCATGGTCGATCATCAATTGGCCGCCGCGGTGGAACAGGAGGAAGGTTCTCGCCATGCCGCCTTGCATGACCAGTTGACCGGTCTGCCGAACCGCGCGCTTTTCAAGGACCGACTGGAACATGGAATTGCTCAGGCGAAACGGCATCGGCGGATTCTTGCGGTAATGTTCCTGGATCTGGACAATTTCAAAAGCATCAACGATATGTATGGGCATCAGGCAGGCGATGCCGTTCTGCAGACGGTTGCAATGCGGCTCGCGCACAGTACACGCGACGAAGACACGGTCAGCCGCTATGGCGGTGACGAGTTCTTATACCTGCTGACGCCGCTCCATGAGCAAAAGGACATTGCGATGATTGCCTCAAAAATCCTCAAGGCGACTCAAGCACCCTGCGACGTGCGTGTGGGCGATGGCATCGTCAATCTACGTCTTGAGGCCAGTATTGGAATCTCGGTGTTTCCGAAAGACGGCGACAGTGTCGCTGCGCTGCTCAAGTGCGCGGACGACGCCATGTACGAGGCCAAGGAGAACAAATCCGGTTTTGCATTTGCGCAAGATGAAGGGCGCGCTGTTGGCCTGTTCACTGGCGAAAAGACGACTGATCGGGTGCGAAATATCGCCCAACCATGTAGCTCCACGAATTTCTGAGGTCTAATCGTCGAAGATTGTAACCAAGCGGCGCTGAGTCGGGGATTCTTAGACCTGTGGACGATGGACTCGATCCGTTTATGATTGGGACGGGATCCCTCCTCGAGCGCTGCCATGAAGATCCACTGCTTCGCGTCAATTGTGCCGGATGCGGACGAACCAATTGCCTGTATCCGGAGATTCGTTGCAGCGTTGCGCGTTGGCGCCGTGGACACCGAAGCCGCTGCGATAGAACTGAACCTGGTCGGCACGTCCGGTCGGGCGCGCATGACGCTAATGGAATTCCGGCCAGAGCGGGTGAAGTCCGCACCGTTTGCGCAGGCCCTCGATGTCGTCGACGAACTGACCAAGCTGACCCCGGCCAGGATCAAGAGCCTGCATTACATGCTCGCCGCAAAGGGATTCCGCTGGAAGGGCTCTTCGCCTGGTAGTTCGGCGCGACTGATTCTCATCGACGCCAAGAGCATGAAGAGGAAGCAGCGCTTCAACTTGACCGCACATCTGTATTTCGAAGCTCCCTCGACTGCCGATTCGTCCGTCGATACCATACTGGCTGCAATCGGGACCGCGACCGGCATCCGCTTTGACCGCGATGCGAGCCTCACCCGCTTTAGCCCGAGCGACGCGGGTCGCGCAACTCGGGAGGAACTCTTCTCCACGGCGCTCGCATGGCGGGAGTTGGTCGAGACCGTGGGACGGCGGCTTCGCGAAATCGTGTCCCTGGGTGGCATTCGGCAGCTGAAGACGCCCTACGAGGCACTGTCGGGTGACTTCGCGCCAAGTCCGTCCGGTAAAGCCGATCGAATCGATTTCGGCCGCGTGGCGCGGGCGCATCTCAAGCGACATTTTCCGCAATTCAAGCCGAGCGCACAGCCTGGAGACGGCAACCTCTTCGAAAAGCCCTTGAGCGAAGACCTGCGGCTCACGCTCAGTATCGACAAGCGAGCCAGAGCGTACAGTCGGAAATTCACTGCCACGCTCGGGCTGGCATTTGCAATGCCACGCTTTGCCCCGTCCCCCGAACGCCCAATGCACCTGGCGGTCAATCTCTTCAAATTCTTCGGCATCGGGCCGTTGCCCATGCAGTGGACTTACTCAACCGCAGCGGAGCTGGAGGAAGCACTGCAGTCATGCTCGCAACTGTTGATGCAAATTCTGGCGCAATTCGAACCCGAAGCGCTCGCGATGCGGGAAGCTTACCGGCGGCCCCTCGGGGAATTCCAGGGTCCCCGTTACTGGAGCGCGCGCGAAGCGCACGCCGCGGCGTTGCCTCTAGCCCGTGCGTACGCCGTTGATGCGGCGCTTATCCGCCTGGGCTCCATGGTCATATCCGAGGAATTCCCGGCTGGCTTTGATCTCGCCATGCCGGCACTGATTGAGCAAGGCAGACTCGCAGAGCATGGCGGCTGGCGCCTCATTTACCATTCACACAGCAAACAGGAAAACCTGCATGTCGAGGTGCCTTGCCGCGGCGAAATCCGGATGCTGCGCCAGGACGCGCCAGACGGACGCCAATGGCCCAGCGATAACGATCAAGTATTGGACGACCGCTGGCGCGACTCCGACGAAGCCCTGCGCATCGCGCAGGGGGCGGCGGAGGCGGTCATACGCACCGCGCCGGGCATTGACGCCGGCAGCTACGAACTCTTCAGCCGTGCCGATCCGAAGGCGATCACCCCGTTTCCACCGTCGCTGCGTGACGGCATGTTCCAGATGGAACAGGCCTGGCGAATCTCCTTTGAGCATCGCAGCGACGATGCGCGCACGACCGCACTCGTCACGGTGCCCGCATATGGCGATGGCAAACCCATCATCGAGATCCGACGCGTTGACTTCAGCACTTGAGCCCGAATCGAAATTTACAGCGCCAGCACCAGCTTTATACCCGCCTCCACGTCGCGCAGCGATTGTGCAGGCAAGCGACCCACGTTCTCGGTCAGCATTTTTTTATCCAAAGTAATCAGCTGCGACACGTTAACCACCGAGTCGTGGGGTAGGCCGCTGACGCGGCGGGTGACACGCACGTTGCCTGGAGCATCTGCCACGCGCATGTTCGATGTAATCGCCGCACAGATTGAGGTACGGATCGCGCTTTCGTTGAAATCGTTAGACTGAACAACCAGTACCGGCCTTCGGAAACCCGGCGCGGAACCTTGAGGCTCTCCGAGAGATGCCCACCAGATCTCTCCGCGCCGCATTACCACTTCTCTTTCGGCAGGGAGCGTGCTTGGGCCTTGGCGAGGAGCGGGTCCACAGCAGAGTCGTCGACATCCTGTCCGTACACGGCATCGAGCTTTTCGCGAACGCCCAAAAATCTCTCTCTATTGACGTATGTCGACACTGCCTTTGAATAAAGCTCGCTTCGCGACCAGCCTCGGATTTTGGCGAGCCGCTCAGCCTCCTCAAAAATCGAATCCGGAATGGAGATCGCGGTTTTCATGGTCAAAGTATAACCGTGGTTATACCTCCGCTGCAAGCGAGACCGCTGCCCGTCTACTCGAGGCCCGTGCCGGCCGCTGAGTTGCCCAGGCTTCAATGTGTAGATTGCAGTAGCGCCACTGTCCGCTTGGGATTGATCACGTGCAGGCGGCCGTCCGCCGAGGTATCGCAGCCGCGCTCGATTAGGTCGATGACGCGTGCCGGGGTCAGCGTGGGATCGAGCGCAAACAGCTTGGCCGCCAGGTTCACGACATTGGGCGAGGCCATCGAGGTCCCAGAAAAGCGCATCTGCCGACCGCCCGGCACGACGCTGGAGACGCGGTAGCCGTCGGCGTAAGCAACGACGGCATCGCCGTAGCTGGTGAAGGTCGCCGCGTCGCCGGCCTGATTGACAGCGCCGACGGTCATCATGTTTGGCGCCCGGAGGGACGCGGGCACGCTGCCATCGAAGCCGGCGTTGCTGTCGGAGTTTCCCGCCGCAGCCACAAACAGCGTATCAGGGGCGCTGCGAATCGCCTCCTCGATACCGCCGCGCCACACCCGGTAGATCGCGGCCGCTGTCGCCTTGCGTGTGGCCGGATCGGCTTCCGGACTGGTCTTGGACAGCCACTGCTCAAACTCGGCGACCGAGTCGGACCAGCTCATATTGACGACCCGCACGTGGTGGACCCGAAAGTACTCGCCGAGCATCCTGAAATCCGCGGCGAACGCGCCGGCCCACTCGACGGTCGGTGCGAACGTAATCTCGGACAGCGAATCGTTGAAAGCGGCGACGACCAGGCGCACCGCAGGGTTGCCCCGGGCGGCTATGCCCGCGACGTGCGTGCCGTGCGAGTACTGGCTGGCGAATTTTAGCTGCTTGAGTTCGCCCGACAGCTGCTCCGGGGGCGTCGCAGAGACCCAGTGGCGCACCGCGGCCGCTTCCGGGGAATCGACCTGGTATTGCACATCGTCAAATCCCTGGAACAATCCGACCATTCGCGGGTACGCCTGCTTCTGCTCCGCGTCCTGCGGCTGCAGGTCTCCGTCGATGACCTTGCCCCGCAGGTCAAAGGCCAGACCGTGCGGACTGTGCGCGCCGGGATGCGGATCCGTGTAGAGCTGCTTCGGAAACAGCGCGGTGTCCACGCCCGAGTCCCAGATGCCGACCCTCACCGGCGTCAATTTTTGCGCCGCCGACAGCGTGACTTCGCGCTCCGCCCAGATGTCGGGCTTCTCGATATTATGCGCGGCAACATAACGCTTGAGGACCGCGGTCAGCTGCGCCTGCACAGGCTGGATCACCTGAAGGTACTGCCGGCTAAGCAGAATTGCCGCGGCATCTGCGTTGCTGACGGATGCGGCCTGCCGGACCACGGGATCTATATCGTGCTTCAGCGAGGCGATCACCAGCCCTGGAGTCCGTATTTCCAGGGAGGACTCCGTCTCGCGGATGGCGTCCCCGACGACCGACCAGTCGAGCGCGTTGACCTCCTCCGAATAGATCCGCGCAACCGCCTCCCGGTACGCGGGGCCGCTCGCTGCGCCGCTCTGCTTGCGCGACTTGATGACGGCCTCTTCGACCAGCCCCGTAGTCAGACGCAGGTCGGCCTTGTCCTGGTAGTCGCGCAGACTCGCCAGCGTCGCCAGCGCCGCATCGTTGTCCGCGAGCAGATCCTGCGCCGTGAGCTTCAGCTGCAGCTCGGTTCGCATCGTCGCCCGATCCTTGATGTCGTAGTCATTGAGGGTTGCATTCACATCGGTCAGCACGCGCTGTGTGAACGCCCTGAATACGGCCTCATCAGCGGTCACGAATTCACTCGCGGGCTGGCTCAGCGGATAGGAAAAGCGCGGCAGATCCGTCTGGCTGTTGACCGGCTTCTTCGCGCCGCTCTGCGCCGACACGCCACCGGACCAGAACATCAACGCGGAGCAGGCACAGAGGAGCAGTCCATGCGGTTTAGTCATGAGTCTTTCTCAATTGTTTAGTGCGGTGTCTATATGGGCCTGTTGCGCCAACGCTTGTTTCAATATCTCGCGAGTGATTGGCATTGACGCATGAGGAAGTCGCGCTCCCTCTTGTTGTCACAATTGTCCACTGCAAGGCGATAGGCAGACGCCGCATCGGCGGTGCGCCCGATCCGCCGCAATAGATCAGCTCGAACCGCATGGTACAAATGATATTTTGGAAGATCAATCGCATCCACCAGTTGAAGCGCGCGCACGGCGCCGTGTACTTCCGCTACAACTACCGCACGATTCAGCGCAACAATCGCATTCGGCGCAATGGACATGAGCTGATCGTAGAGCTCCAGAATTTGCCGCCAATCAGTGCGGGCTGCTGAGGGTGCGTTGCTATGCACCGCATTGATGGCGGCCTGCAGCTGATAGGTGCCCGGACGATTTCGTGTAAGGCAGATTCGCATGAGTGCGCGGCCCTCGTCCATTTTGGACTCATCCCACAGGGTTCGGTCCTGCTCGGAAAGTAGTACCAAGTCTCCGCCCACCACTCGCGCGTGGCGCCGGGCATCGATCAGCAGCATCAGGGCAAGCAGGCCAAGTATTTCGGATTCCTGAGGTATGAGCGTCGCCAGTAATCGACCGAGCCGAATGGCCTCATCGCATAGTTCGGTACGAAGCACTTCATCGCCGGAGGACGTGCTGTAGCCTTCGTTGAAAATCAGATAGACCACGGCCAGAACTGCGCCCAGGCGGCCCGGTAGCTCAGCCGCATCCGGAACGCGATATGGAATATTGGCGTCGCGGATTTTCGCTTTGGCGCGGGATAGGCGCTGTGCCAGCGTAGTGGGTTGCAAGAGGAATGCGTGAGCGATTTCTTCAGTGCTCAGTCCGCCAATCAATCGCAGCGTCAATGCGACTTGCGCCTCGGGTGCCAGCGCGGGGTGGCAACAGGTGAAAATCAATCGCAGGTGATCGTCGTGCACATCGTGCTCCTCAGCCTGTTCCACGTCGTTCAGCCATTGGGCGGCATGCTCACGCTCAGATCGAGAGGCTTCTTTGCGCAGACGGTCCAATGCCTTGTTGCGCGCGGTCGTAATGAGCCAGCCCACCGGAGACGGCGGAATGCCGGTACTCGGCCACTTGGCAAGCGCGATTGCGAAGGCTTCTTGCACCGCTTCCTCGGCGAACGAAATGTCGCCGAGGAAGCGGGTGAGCACGGCCACGCTACGTCCGTATTCGCGCCGAAAGATTGCTTCGATCTCCGCGTTCAGCTTGGCTGCTCCACAAACGGGCGTACCTCAATGGGTGCGGTCGTCGCGCGTGCGAGCTTTCGAGCCCATAACAGCGCCGCATCGAGGTCCGGTACCCGTACAATGCTGATACCCCCGATTTGCTCCTTACTTTCTATGAACGGCCCGTCGGTCAGCACGATATCGCCGCCTTGGTGGCGAAGAACCGTTGCAGAATTGGAGGCGTGGAGCCCGCCACTGAAGACCCACACGTCGGCAGACTGCATTTCCCTTCGCACCGCCATCACATCGCTCATAATCTTATTCAGTGCAGCCGGTGGAGGCTGACTGCTATCGGCGGGATAACAGACACTCAGTAAGTACTGCTTCATGATCAACTCCTCTATTAGCCAGCGACACGCCGGTTATCAGTCGCTAAACGAACGACCGAGGGCGGTTTCGACGGCTTGTTGACGGAAATCGAATATGCCACCGCCAGGACCATGGTGTTAGAGATCGGTTATAGAACGACGATCTTGGAGTAACAGATATATGACGGGAACCCTCAACAGAGGGGTGGGTCGCGTGGACCAGCATCCCGTCTGGCTCGGACATTGCATTGATGGCACCGCGCTCTACGGGCGATACCCGATCGGGAGGAACGCAGCATGAGTTCGATCAAGCATCTTCGGGGGAGGATCCCGCTGATTGTTGGTATGGGGTATCTCTTGTGCTTGACTCCCTGCGCCTTCCCAGCTTCGCCGGCGCTGGAGTGCAAGGACCTCGCGAGCGTGAAAGTTCCACGAACGAGCATTGTCAGTGCGGAGCTTGTCGAAGCCGGAACCTTCAAGCCGCCGGGTGGGAGCCCGCTCCCCGATTTGAAGGCATTCTGTCGCGTGGCAGGCATCGCAACGCCATCGAGCGACTCCAACATCAAATTCGAGGTTTGGTTGCCGGCAGCAGAATGGAACGGACGGCTCTGGGGGGTTGGCAACGGCAATTTCGCTGGTTATATGCCTTATAAAAGCCTCGGAGCCGAACTCGCCGAAGGGTACGCGGCGGTCGGGACCGACACGGGGCACGAGGCCGGTCCCACGGACGCGAGCTGGGCGATCGGACATCCGGAGAAGTTGGTGGACTACGGCTACAGGGCAGTCCACGAGGTCACGGTCCGCGCAAAGCGGATCGTGGCGGAATTCTATGGAAGGAATCCCGCACGCTCCTATTTTTCCGGTTGCTCCAACGGAGGGCGGCAGGGGTTGATGGAGGCGCAACGCTACCCCGATGACTACGACGGAATCCTCGCCGGTGCACCCGTCCTCGATCAAACGCACCTGAATGAGGGTTTCGCGTGGATCGATTTCGTCGTGCTCGGGGAGAAAGCGGCCAACCTGCCATCGAGCAAGCTTCCTGCGATTCAGGCAGCGGCGCTGGCCGCTTGTGACAGCCTCGACGGCGTCGAGGACGGGGTGATCGACGACCCCCGCCGTTGCAGATTTGACCCGACCGCTTTGCTTTGCAAGGACAGTGAGACGGATCGTTGTCTGACGAAGTCGCAGCTTACGGCACTGCAAGAGATCTACGCTGGCCGTGTCCTCCCTGGAGCCGCGGGAATCATTCGCGGCTATTCGCCGGGAGCGGAGGCTGAAGGTTGGGACGGATGGATCACAGGGAACAACGGGGATACGGGCTTCCATCAGTTTGCCCTTGGCTATTTCAGCGGATTTGTATTCGGCGATTCCAAATGGGATTACCACAGCTTCGATCTCGATCGTGATACCCGGCTGGCCGAGAAGCGGCTCGCATCCATTTTGAATGCGACCGATGCTGACCTGAACAGATTCGCCGCGCGTGGCGGTCGACTGATCCTCTACCATGGCTGGGCCGATCCTGGGATCCAGCCCCTAACGACTGTTGATTATTACGATCGAGTCCGCGACACGATTGGCCAGAAGAAAACGGCCGGGTCTGTGCGGCTATTCATGGTGCCCGGGATGCTGCATTGTGCGGGTGGGCCTGGACCCAACAGTTTCGGGCAGTTCGCAGCAGGCACGGGTGACCCCAATACAAAGATAGGGGCTGCGCTGCAACGCTGGGTTGAGGCGGGGATTGCGCCCGAAACCATCATCGCGACTAAACGCGCGAACGACAAGGACCCAAACAGCGAAGTACGACGGACCCGCCCGCTTTGTGCCTTCCCAAACGTTACGCACTATCGCGGCGAGGGCAGCACGGACAATGCCGCAAGTTTCGACTGTGCCGCTGCACCATAACCCTTAACCGTCGAACCCTGTGACCGCTCGAGCTCCACGTGGACCGGGCACCGGTGCTTCCCGCACCCCAGTCTTTCTTATCCTTCGAAACCTGACGGCCTCTCGGCCGCCACGCCAAACTCGCGTTCGAGAGCCAGACCGACCCGCCCGACAGTACCCTCGTCGAAAAGACGCCCGATCAAGGTGACGCCGTGTGGTGCGCGGCGCGGCGGGTTGAATTTCGGCAGCGGTTTCGCGGCATCCGGCGCCCAATCGCTGCGCGCCTCGGAGACTTCAACGAACCCCGCGCGAAGGGTCAGCGAAGGATGCCCTGTGGCGTTCGTGATGACCAGCATTTCGTCTCGTAGTGAAGGCACCAGCAGTAAATCCACCTGAGAAAAGACTCGCGCCATTTCAATCGCGACTTTGCGGCGCAATCGATCGGTTTGGACCAAATCGACCGCCGAGAGAAATCTAGATTGCCGAAAGATATTGGGCCACGCATCGGGAACCTGCATCTTCAGCTGATTCAGGCCTCCGCTGAGGGTCAGCTCTTCGAAGGCCGCAGCCGCCTCCGCGAAAAGAATCACGTTCAGGGAATCGTAAGGCCAGTCCGGAATCGAGACCTCGGTCGCAGTCGCACCGAGTTTCCGAACTGCCTCGAGAGCGGTGCGGTCCACGTCGGTGGCTTCGTGCATCCACTGCGGAAAGTAGCCGACACGCAAGCCTGTTATCGGCGCGGACGCGTCATAGTCCAGCGTGCTCGGGACGCAGGCTACGTCCAAGTTGTCCGGCCCTGAAATGGTACGCAAAACCAGCAGGGTATCCTCGACGCTGCGCGCCATTGGGCCGAGCTTGTCCAGCGACCAGCAAAGCGTCATCGCCCCAGTGCGCGGTACGCGACCATAAGTGGGACGCAATCCCGTAACACCGCAGCGCATACTCGGGGCCACGATACTACCGCCCGTCTCGCTTCCAACAGAAAAGCCAACCAGGCCGGCAGCTGTGGCGGCGCCTGGCCCGGCACTTGATCCGGAAGACCCCTCCTCGAGGAGCCACGGATTCATCGTCTGGCCTCCGAACCAGATATCATTGAGTGCCAGGGCTCCCAAGCTCAGCTTGGCAACCAGCACTGCACCTGCTTCGTGAAGCCGCCGAACCACCGTGGCATCCGCCGCGGGTATACGATTCCTGAATGGTTCCGCACCATAAGTGGTCGCGATACCTGCCGTATCGAGCAAGTCCTTGGCGCCCCAAGGGATACCATGTAACGGTCCCCTATACTTCCCAGCCGCAATCTCGGCATCTGCGCGTTTCGCCTGTTCAAGCGCCAAGTCGCGCGTGAAAGTGATGACACATCTCAACTTTGGATCGAAGCGTTCCAACCGTTTAAGGTAGATCTGCGTGAGCCTCTCCGAAGAGAGTTGTCGCGTCTCGATCCAGTGGGAAAGTTGCGTCACGGACGCAAAGGCAATGTCTGGATCGCTGGCAGGTAGACCCCGCACCTCGAGCTTGCTGCGAACAAATCGGTCCCCGCGTGGATTTGTCTTTTGTGCGTACTGATTGGGTTCCCATCGCGAAGCCGGCGCAAGTGCCGCTTCCAACTGTATCTTCTTGGGTCCAGTTCGCCGCTCATAAAGGGGAGCCATGGCTTCTCGCCAACTGACGGCGGCGTCATGAGATTCCTGGCTGCTCAATTCGATCTGCATTAATTTCTCGGCTTCCACGAAAGTGGTAGCGGATACTTCGGGCCCCACGGGCGACGAGGTGGCAAATGCGGAGGGCTCACCGGGGGGTGCAACGTTCTGCGCCGGGGCGACTTCGTACGCGCCAACGGAGGCTCCAACGACACCCAGGGATGCGCTGGTTAAGAAAAGCCTGCGTGAGCTTTTTAACGTCTCCACTGATTTTCCCTTCATTCTAAATTCCCTTGCTCTAGGACAATCCCGTGAGAAGGACTGAGAGGACTTCTGAATTTCCTATGGCAAGAGTGGCCACGTAACGCTTTGTATCTATGAGCAACGGGAGGATGTGGTGTTAGTCCAAGCTATGCGTCACCGGCGCGAACGCGATTATTCGGTGTAAGGCAACCGCGCCGCTCCTTCATACGTGTAGCTTAACGCAAGCCGCCACCGGCTGCTTTCGAGATCTCAATTCGATGGCGTGAATTCCGCTCCTAAATCAAGCCCGTGGTAACAAACGGCCAAGTGGTTGGCAAGCCCTTAGCCAAGTTAGGCCAATGTGAGCCAACGGAAAGTAGAGCGGGCGATGGGGATCGAACCCATTGGCTACGCCACGCGGGGCAATTAGACTCGCGAATGCCTCGACTACGCTTGTCGCAGCACGGCGTTGGCCAAGCCGTTCAGGTGCTGCAAGGCCATCTAGGTCACGAGCATTTGGTTACAGCCGAGGAGGCACTCGAAAGGGTGGAGTAACGCGCACTGAGGGAGTAAAAATGCGGCAGTATCACCTTTGCTCGAGGACGACGAGGGCACGGCTAGCCCTAGGCTCGATTCTGAGCGTTTGGGTGCGGATGGCAGTTTTCACCCCTCCTCTGCTCGGTCTCCTGAGCGCAAATGCCGCGGATTTCCAAACCGATGGCACCGACGTACCCGTCTACTGGCAGACCCTCTGGTTCCGTGCGGCATGCGCGGCCGCCTTTCTCCTCGTGCTGTGGGCGCTGTATCAGCTGCGGCTGCGTCAGATCGCGCAAGTGTTTAACGCGCGCCTGGAGTTATTATCGGCACAGGCCGCAATGTCGGAGGAGAATGCCCGCCTCTCTACCGCGCTCACCGAAGCGCAGCAGATCAGCCACACGGGCAGCTGGCGCTGGAAGGTCGGCACGGGTGAGGTCTCGTGGTCTTTGGAGCACTGACGCATCTTTGGCTTCGATCCGGCGACAACACCACCCTCCTATGCGACCTTCATGGAGCGGGTTCACCCCGAAGATCGGCCCTCCTTCGAGCAAGTGATACAACAGGGCGTGCGCGAAAAGAGTCGGTACCAACATGAGTATCGGATTGTTCTTCCAGACGGATCGGTCAAACACTTGCAAAGTGTGGGCCGCCCCGCTGTCACTGAATCTGGTGATCTGGAATTCGTCGGCACGGTCGTGGACATCACCGAGCGCAGATCCGCTGAGGAGGCGCTGAGGAGTACGCAGTCAGAACTCACCCGCGTCGCCCGGCTCACGACGATGGGCGAGCTCGCTGCCTCACTCACCCATGAGATAAACCAGCCGATCGGCGCAATCGCCTTCGGTGCTGAAGCTGGTTTGCACTGGTTGAATCAGGACGAGCCCAACCTCGACGAGGCGCGGGTTACGCTATCGCGTATTGTCCGGGAAGCCGAGCGCGCAAGCGGTGTGCTCCGCGGTCTCCGGGCTTTGGCCAAGAAATCCGTGCCGCAAGTGGCGAAGCTCGACATCAACGACGCCTTCCAGGAGGTGCTGTTGCTCGCGCGCGGCCAGCTGGAGCGACATGGCGTGGCGTCTCGCATCAATCTTTCCGCCGACGAGCGGCCGGTCTTCGGTGACCGGGTTCAATTGCAGCAAGTGCTGCTCAACCTGATCATCAACGCGGTTGAATCCATGAGCACGGTCACGGACCGCCCGAGGACACTGACCATAACTTCGGAACCCATCGAACCGGACGGGCTGCAGGTGGCGGTAGAGGATAGCGGTACGGGGCTTGATCCGGCGGTAGCCGATCGGATTTTCGACCCCTTCTTCACCACGAAGCCCGAGGGCATGGGTGTGGGACTTTCGATCTGCCGGTCGATCATCGCCGCCCACGGCGGGTGCATCTCGGTCTCGACCGGTGTACCGTGCGGCACCGTATTCCGATTCACTGTGCGGGGAGTACCGCCCGCCTGATTAAATTCAATCGCCGTTCCCGGGTCTCCCCATTCGGAACATCGTGAGCCTTGGGTGTTGCGGCATGGAATGGAGTAGTTTTCTGGTCTAGCCTAGTCACTTTAACCGGCAGCCAGTCGCTGATGTTCATCGCGTTGTCGCACTCGTCGTCGTAACGGCGATAGCCGAACCGCCGGTCGCGGGTCCAGTAGTTCTGAACTATGTTGACCCACAACGCAAATAAGCGCGTCGTAACCCAAAGCACGGCCGCAAAGCGCAGGTCATGCGGATGGCCCGTGGCCGCGTTCGCCAGAAAGTACGATAGTCGCGCCGGGAGCGTATCCCTCTGATCCGGAAGGAAGGATTTCAGTAGCGCGTTCAACTCACCGTATCGGCGATTCAGGATCAGGGATCAGGCTCCACAGTGCGATCGGTCCAGGTTGCCGGCAGCGGCACGGACTTGCTGAACGGCGCAATTATTCACTCTAAAAGAGAAACGCCGACCGGCACGATTCAGAAGAGCAAGGCGACCGTGGAGCTTAAGGGGGACCTGATCGAGCGCGTCCTGTACCATGTGACTTCGACATTCAATTCCGCGAGCAACATCCTGGTCAACACGGGAGATCAGGTCTTCTCCGGAACGATAGCTGGGTCGGAACCCGTCATGATCCAGGACGGCAGGTTCAGTTTCCACTCCCTCGCCGGCAGGCAGCGATCCCAAAGTGACAGGTCTGGTCTACATGGCGGCGTTTACGCCGGGTGCGGGTGAGGGGGCCATCCGAAGATGATCAAGGGGCTCCGATCTTCACCCACCCGCTGCACCACCCGGCGAACGCTACGCTCTTTCCCGCAAAGAGCGCGCAGGAACCCGTCGAATCTCCCGTCTTCTTATAGAGGGAACAATTCCCGCAATATGCATCGGACTTCGCCGATTTTGTAACGTAATCGCGCCCTCTCGCGGCCGGATCACTCGGATCCAGTGCCGGCAGGTCGGCATGAGCAGTGCCACTGATAAAGAGGCCCGCAACCGGAACGAGCGCGCCTGCAATCAGTCCGCCCTTTACCAGCGCGCGCCGTGTAATCGCTCTGTCCATGTTCATGGCCCTCTTGGCAATAACGTTCCAGACCCAGTGCAATCAACGGAGCCAGACCAACAATGAGCATGTCCATGCCGACCCTCGATGTCTGTACGTTGTCGAACATACGCATTGCATCTAACACTCACTCGGGGCATGGCGCGTCGCAACCTAATTAGCCTAATGGGCGCAGCGAAATGGGCCTCTACGTACGCTCTAGCACAGAGCTCCCGAGGAGATGTCTTTATCCTCATGCACTAGGACGTATCGGCAGACATTCGCGTACTGACCGGTTCAGACGGTCAAAGGTCGATGCCCATCAATCAAAATGGAGAATTAGAAGTGAAGATACTAGTCATCGGCGGTACCGGCCATGTCGGCTCAGAAGTCGTCAAAGAGTTGAAAAAGCGCAATGCCGACGTTCGGCTTTTGGTGCGCAAACCCGACGTGGAATCGCCACCTGGGATTGAGACGGTCATAGGTGATTTGCTCGATCCTGTCTCGATCGATAAGGCGTTACAGGGAGTCGATAAATTATATCTTCTCAACGCTGTCACTCCTGATGAATTGACCCAAGGGCTAATTGCCTACGATCTCGCCAAGAGGCGCAAGCTGTCGCACGTCGTCTACCACTCGGTATTTCGCGTTGAGCATTTCAAGGATGTCCCGCACTTCGCCTCGAAGCACGCTATCGAGGGCGCGATCCGAGAATTTGACGTGCCGTTTACGATCATTCGTCCAAACTATTTTTTCCAGAACGACGCGTCCTTTAAGGACATCCTCACCCAGATGTCCGTGTATCCCAATCCGCTAGGACTCGTTGGTATATCGGCGGTCGATATTCGCGACATTGCCGAAGCGACCGCAATCACTCTGATGACCGACGAGCATTTCGGGAAGACCTATAACGTGAATGGCCCTGCCATTCTAAGCGGGCCGAAAGCCGCGTCGATCTGGAGCGAGGCGCTCGGCAAGGAAATTAAATATGCAGGAGACAACCTGGATGTCTTCGAGGAACAGATGCGTAAGCACGGACCCTCTTGGGCGGCGTTCGATATTCGCATGATGTTTCAAGGGTATCTCGAGCGGGGTTTTGTTGCCGAGGACGGGGATGCCGCTACGTTGACACAGCTCTTAGGCCATAAACCCCGCTCTTATGAGGATTTTGCACACGAGACTATGCGTGAATGGCAGGAGCTCGCCAATTCGCGCGCGGCAGCGTAGCGGCGAGCAGTTCGGCACCGCCGGCACCGGGCCGGCGCTCCCAAGGCGTCAATCGATTTGGCTCGGGCGCCTTATTTTACGTGGCCCCACGTAGTCTGGGAATGGAGCGGGCGATGCGAATCGATCCCACACGGGCGGCGGCTCTGACGCCAGAAAACAAGCGGCTTTGTGGTCTCCGATCGGCCATATCCGGCCGCTCGTCTTTACCTTTGAATTCTCTTGGTAGCGGCCGTTTGGCGTAGGCTGAGATTGGCGACCGACTCAGGGGACACACCATGACAAAGGCCACGGGAAAACTTCCGACCGTGCTCGCTGCTGCTGCGGCTGCGCTGAATTCCCTGTTGATTACCTGCGTTCTTGCGGCAGCCAATGATGTGGAGGACGTGCGCTATGTTGTCGCCGCCTTCGCGACAAGTTGGAACCGCCACGATTTGGATACCTTCGGTAAGCTCTTTGCGCCGGACGCCGATTTCGTCAACGTGGCTGGTCTGTTATGGACAGGCCGGCAGTCAATCCAGGCGCAGCATGCCTACACCCACGGCGTGATTCCCGCGGATTCTCCAGGATTCAGCGAAGAGGATCGCCCTTATTACGGAATCTTCAAGAACAGCACGTTGAAGTTTGACCGGATCGAAGTTCGCTTGCTGCGGAAGGAAGTCGCAATCGCGCATGTGAACTGGGAACTGCTGGGCGATGCCCGAACACAGAACCCACGGCGCGGTGTGTTCATATTTGTGCTCACCCGGCAGAATGCCGGGTGGTTGATTGCGGCAGCTCAAAACACGGAAATCGAACGGACCGTTAAATAGCGCGGCGGGTACCCGGTTATAGACAACGTAAGACCTGCCAGGAATGTCCGCAATGCCGCGGTTGAACGTCTCCTAGACCGCCGCCCCCTTGGCATCGATTTCTCGAGACTTTCCCATCGGATCAGTGTCTTGAAGCCAATCTCGTAGCCCTCCGTGGCCTGGCGTTGGCGCCTGGTACTAGCGGAAGACCCGAGTACCCTTGTCATGCTGCAACTGGGCCACGCAGACGTTGAGGTACATCCGGTCGATGCGCCGACCTCCCGTTCCTCAATACATCGACCACAGAATGCGCACGCTCGTTAGTGGTTACCGAAAACGTCTTTGCAGGTTTGTTTGGTCGTAACCGCTTGCCTGTCACACCTTCGATAATTGCAACAGTGCAAAGTGACGCAATGCAGTTGATTCGAATCCTATTGGTTGATGACGACGACATCGTACGCGAGGCGCTCAATATTCGCCTTGCGCGCGAGGACCGTCTGAAGATCGTTGGATCGGTCGCGACCGGGGAAGAGGCAATAATCGCCGCCGACCGCCTGAAGCCCGATCTGATCATCTTGGATCTCTGGTTGCCGAGCCTGAGCGGGATGGACACCATGCGATCCATCATCAAGTCGCTTCCTCAAGTGCGAATCGTCGTGTTGTCTGTGAGGCAATCGCCCGAACAGGTTCAGCAGGCATTCGAAAGGGGCGCAGCGGGCTACGTGTTCAAGTCGTCCTCGG
>JGI12635J15846_10000872_pt1 | contig 26290 bp, 26 predicted proteins | sample BlaSpr_A8_OM2_M2_FD_15846 | JGI IMG/M metagenome (IMG submission 15846) | reverse complement strand
TCGCGCTCTCGGCCACACCGACCTGACTCGCTACCACATGAACGAAGGCCACGCCGCGATGCTCACCCTCGAGCTTTTGGGCGAAGAAGCCGAAAAAGCCGGGCGCACTTCGACGCGCGGAGAGGACATCGAGAAGGTTCGGAGCAAGTGCATTTTCACAACGCACACTCCTGTCCCGGCTGGCCACGACCGTTTTCCGATGGAGTATTTGACGCGCGCGTTCCCCGATCAGAATGGGTTTTTCGATTTGAAGGATGCGTCGTCGGCCGAACTGGTGAAGCGAATCTTGCAAGCCGAGCAGGATTTCCCCGACATGCAGGGAGCCGCGCGCGCCGGCGCATCGCTCAACATGACGTATCTCGCGTTGAGCCTCAGCACGTATGTCAACGGCGTCGCCAAGCTGCACGGCGAGACTTCGCGAAAGATGTTTCCGCAGGTCCCGATCGAGGCCATCACGAACGGCGTTCACGCCGGGACGTGGGTTTCGCCGGCGTTCGCGGAATTGTTCGATCGGTATATTTCTTCGTGGCGAGAGGACAACTATTCTCTCCGCAGCGCGCTCGGCATGCCGCCCGAAGAATTGTGGGCATCGCATTTAATCGCGAAGCACGATTTGTTCGAGGCTGTGCGCACGAAGACCGGACTCACCCTCGACCCAGATGTATTCACCGTCGGCTTTGCTCGTCGCGCCACAGGTTATAAACGCGCCGATTTGATTTTGTCCGATCTCGATCGCCTCCGCCAGATCGCCAAAAACGCCGGTAAATTCCAGATCGTCTACGCAGGCAAAGCTCACCCGCATGACGGCGGCGGCAAAGACATCATCCGCCACATTTTTTCCGCAAAGAAAGCTCTGAAGAAAGCCGTCACCATCGTTTTTCTCGACGAATACAACATGGAAGTCGGCGGAAAAATCACCGCCGGCGTCGACTTGTGGCTCAACACTCCCCAGTTTCCGCTGGAAGCTTCCGGCACGAGCGGAATGAAAGCGGCGCTCAACGGCGTCCCCAGCCTCAGCATCTTGGACGGGTGGTGGGTCGAAGGCCACATCGAAGGCGTCACCGGCTGGTCCATCGGTGAGTCGCGTTTGTCCGCAGGTCCGCAGACCGCCGTCGACAACAACGCCGACGTCCAGTCGCTCTATAACAAACTTGAAAGCGTGATCCTGCCGCTGTTCTACAAAGATCGCGCAAAATATTTGTCCGTCATGCAGCACGCGATCGCTATCAATGGCTCATTCTTCAACACCCAGCGCATGGTCCAGCAATACGTCACCGACGCCTACTTGAGATAGTTCACAGTCGGCAGTTCAAAGCTCCCGATACTGTCATCCCGAGCGAAGCGAGGGATCTGCTTTTTGCTGCGATCGCGCAAGAGGCGAGTGATGCTCACCGGCTTTTTACTTCTCCGGCTGCGGGATTTTCTTGTCGCCGCGGATCTCCGCCGCCGTGTGCACGATATCAGGCTTCGCAAAATACTTAAAAAACTCCCACTTCCCGTATTTTTCGGTCACCGCAGGCAGAACCGCGTTGACCATATCGTCGCCCGTCTTGTTCTGTTGCACGACCGGCGTGATTTGCTCGCGCAGAAACGCCAGGTAGTCGCGAAAATTCTTGACGTCGTCCGCATTCCCCACATCGCCGTGCCCGGGCACATAGGTCGCCGTCGGCGCTGCCGCGGTGATCGAGTTCAGCGACGGAATCCACGCCGACGTCGTCGCATCAATCAGATTCGGCAGCGTATTGCGCCAAAACAGATCGCCGGTGAACACGACGTTTGCATCAGGAATGAACACAACGGAATCGCCACCTGTGTGACCCGGGAACACGCGAACATCAATGCGCCGCGAGCCGAGAAACAACGTCACACCAGTGTCGTAGACCGCATCAGGCGACCCGAGCGTTTCAACCATCTTGCGCTCCTCAGGCTTGATGTCTTTCCCAAAAAACTTCAAGTTCTCCGTATGAATCCACGTGCGCACGTTCCGCTGCGCGAAAACGACCGCGCCGTTCTGCTGGAACAGGGAATTGCCCGCGACGTGATCCACATGGTAGTGCGTGTTGACAACGAATTTGATTGGCAGCTGCGTAAGCTTCCGAATTTCCGCAAGCATCTGCTTCGCCGCTTCCGGATGCTCGAACGTGTCGATCACCACGACTCCATCGTCGCCGATCACGAACCCAGCGTTGGCTCCCGCATCGCCCTTGGCATCGTCAATCGCCGCGTAGACGTTGCGCCCCACCGGCTTGAGAGTGAAAGCCAATGTCGCGGGTTGACCCGCTTGCCCGGCACGCACGTCAACGGCCGGCGCCGTCACGTTCGAATGAGTCGATGCTGCATTCGCGTAGACCGCGACCGCGAAGCCGAAGGCCAACGCGAAAACCACTAATTTTGAGTTAGACATGGCGACAAATACTACTTCATCCGCAAAGCCCACTTGTCAATTCGGCGAAAAATCTGCGTTGCCTCACAGGCCGTGACGCCCCATGCCGGCACGCATTTAGCCGGTGCAAATCCCCCAGCCTAACTCAGCAAACGAAATAGAAGCTTAATCGCAGACGACGTAATGTCAGCTCCATCGCCACCCGAAACGCTGGACGTCTGCGGCTCAAACGTTGTGCTATGCAGTCGTGCGAAGGCCAGCCTGCGTTGCTCTTCTTTGAGTTGCTCCAACTCCTGTGAGCGCGCTTTCTCCAGCCCACCCGCCCGAATGAATTGCACCGCGCGCCGCAATTCATCCTTGTCGAACCAGGTCCCATGCGGCTTACACACATCCACGATGACATGAGAACAATGTGCGAATTGGTCTCGATTCATCAGTTCGTGGCAAACCGGACATGGCACATAGCGAATATTTGTCTCCAACTGCAAATCCTCTCCCGCAGCAGTCGGGGCGCCTGCAACCAACGCCTGCTTCTCGCGATCCGCTGAAATCTGATTCAGCGTCTCGACATCGACCCATATGCCCTCGCAACGGCTGCATTCAAGCAGGCTCGTCGTGCCCACGGTCACGCTGTTCATTGCGACCTGGCAGCGCGGACACCGCGAAGCCTCGGCGCCTGTCGCTTCGCTGCGGTTTCCCTTCGCCCCGCAATGCGAGCAGAATTTCGCGCCCGCGAACATCACGCCGAAGCATGTCGGGCAAGTCACAGTCGCGAGCGTCGCTTTGCAAAAATCACAGCAGGTCGCCGCGGATGAAACCGCGGCGCCACAAGAAGGACAGCGAAGTGTTTCGGCTGGCATGGCTGCTCAGATCGAGATTCGTTCGATCATAGGCAGCACAATGCTATTCGTACATCGCGCGGACACACCGGTGTTCTCATGCATAAACGTCCGTCACAGTTAACTCAGGCTTACCCCGGGGCAATCGTCACAAAGGCCGTTTCACTCTCAGAAGTGCGCCGTCATCTTCACCCGAAACGTACGCCCATCCTGCTCAATGGCATCTTCCGGATCCTCCGGCCGCCCAGGATTGAAATATTTCTTATCCAGCAAGTTGTAGACACTCGCCGATAGATCGAGATGCCTCCCGAATGCATGCCCCAGCGCCGTCGCATTGAAAACTCCAAACCCGCTGACCGTATTCCCCGCCAGTGTCTGCACAGAACTCGTGTACTGCGCATCCACGCTCGCGAACAATCGTTGTCGTATCACCGGCACCGACACGTTGAGTTTCCCGAGGTGCCGCGGCGAGTTCGGCAGCGTCTCCAGCGGCGGCGATTGCTGCGCCACGGTGTAGCTGTAACTCGCCGTCCCCTGGATTCCGTCCGCCAGACATCCGTCGATCTCAAACTCCGCGCCGGTCGCATTCACCCGCTGCGAATTCAAATAGATCTCATTTCCATCCGCTGGATTCGATTCGACCGTGATCAAATTCTCGATCCAGCTGTGAAACACGTCGCCGGTCAACGTCACACGTTCGCCCAGCGCTTGCTCCACGACACCTTCGACATTTCGAATCGTTTCCGGTCGCAATGAAAAATTGTTGTCGAAACTCCCAAAATCAGGTGTCACCTCAAACGGCTCAGGTGCGCGAAACGCCGTGCCATACAAAAGTTTCAGCGTCGTCGGATGAGCCACGTGATAAATCAGCCCGAGCCGCGGATTCGTCGTGCCTCCAAACTGCGAATAGTGATCGTAGCGAACGCCCGCGCTCAGAATGAGCTTCGGAACGATACTGAATTCATCCTGCGCATACAGCGCCCAGATGACCGAGCTTTGCGGCACGGCGACAGACGAGTCGTCGAAATCCAGCGTGTTCTTCTGATCTTGTTTGAAGTTGTCGATGACCTCGGTCCCAAACGTAATCTTGTGCTTCTCCAAAACCGTGCGGCTTAACTGCGCCTCACTGTCCCACCATTCGCCGAGAAACGAATAGGTATCGAGAGTCGTCGCGGGATCAGGAATCCCGGTCGCAAACGCGAGCGGCGCGCGCAGCGTCGCGTGATCGTACGACGTGCGCTGCGCCAGGTCCCACTTGTTGCCGAAAGAGTGCTCGTAGCTGAGATCGAGATATTGATGGTGGTCGATATTCTTCGTTCGTGGATCGTTGAACAGCGACCCGAAGTAGCCGGTCGGCACCACTTTGTCGCGCGCACTGTAAAGTCCCTGCAGCGTCAAGCCTTTGTAGCTCGCCGTACCGATGATGTGCTGGAAATTCTCGTAATCGGTCCCGCTCGTCACTCCGTTATTTGTAGCGGGGTTGTTAAATTCCGGAAAAAAGAGCGTCGGTCCCTCGCTGTCATAAAACGTTCCGGACAGCGCGAAATCCAGATCGCGCACATGCGTGCCGTAGCTCGCTCGGCCCTGGTACGTTTCGTAACTCGCATCGGCGAACGAAACTTCACCACCCGCAAGCTGTGAGCCCTTCCGTGTGATGACATTGATGACGGCGAAAAAAGCGTCGGCCCCGTACAACGAAGAACTCGGTCCACGAATGATTTCGATGCGCTCGATCATGTCCACATCCACGAGAAATTCTGTGCCGAGATACGGTTGGCCGAACACGTTGTCGTTGATGCGGTGCCCGTCAATAAGCACCAGCAACCGATTGTTCGAATCCCCCAGTCGCCCGAAGCCGCGAACGCCAACGAAACTGTAATCGCGATCGTAAGTGACATAGAACCCGCGAACGCTCTCGAGAACATCGGCGAGCGAGCGATAACCGTATTTCTGAATTTCGTCGGCGGTGATTACGGTGACCGACGATGGGGCATCGCTCGAGCTTTGGACGCGCTTCGACGCGGAGTAAACCTCAATGTTCATCAGGTCTTCGAGGTTGAGCTTCGACAGATCCTCACGCGNTGGTTGATCGCTCTGTNGTTGGCTGGCATTTGACNGCGATGCTTCCGGTTGGTGTGTCTGCTGCAGCGCTGCTAGCGGTGTGCCGGCACAGAACGCCACCACTGCCCACAAAACGAAGGCGAATGGTTTTGTGATCGACTGCAAAAAAGACGGGCAACGGTGAACTCCATCAAAGCTGGTTAGGCGCACACATCTCCCCATGTTGGTTTTGTGCGTGGATCGGCGAGAGGACAGCCCGCTTCGGCTGAGGCGCGATGCCGCGGCTTCGAGGCAAAGCCCCGACGTCAAACTGCGTTCGATTTCGCAATGCCTGCGAGCTGACGGTGGACCGCAGTCCGGTCGGACGACGGCGAAGGGGAACAGCTTTCATAACGATATATCAGCTCTTGTCTGGAGAGGGTGCCTCAGCGTGCGCTTGTGCCGTACGAGGTATTCCGTCTGTCTCGCTTTAGGAAGCGAACAAGTCGTGTCCTCGACCCGGTAGCGCCGGCATCTTGCCGGCGGTTTTCGCCACACCGCCACTCGCTGTGCGATTCCATCAGTGGATGCGGTTCTTGTAGAGCGCCATCCCCACCGCGGCGTCCATATTTAATTTTTCTAACGCTGTAATTTCGCGGCGCGTCGTGATTCCTCCGGCCGCAATGATAGGCAGCGTTGTGGCGGAGCGGAGTTCTCGAAAGTAGCGAAGATTGGCTCCCGTCATCGTTCCTTCGCGATCGACGTCGGTGCAGAGAAACGCCGAGCAGTAAGCTTCAAGCTGAGGAATCACAGCCCCAGGCTGAATCTTCAATTTTTCGCGCCAGCCTTGCGTGACAATCTGCCCCTTAACGGTGTCGAGCGCGACCACGATTGTCTTACGGCCGAATCTCTTAACCAGCGCGCCGAGAAAGTTTTTGTTAATCGCGCCGCTCGAGAAGGCGGCACTGCCGACGATGACTTGAGTCGCTCCCGCATGGATCGCCGACGTCGCGCGCGCGAGCGTTCGAATCCCGCCGCCGACTCGCACTTTAACTTTGTAATCGTTTGCCGCCCTCTTGCAAAGCGCCCGTACCAGTTTCGTGTTGGGCGCTTTGTTCATCGCCGCGTCGAGATCGATGATATGCAGCCACTCGTACCCGCTGAATTTTTCCAGCAATCCAAAAACGTCCGCGACCGCGAGTTCCCGCCGACGGCCATGAACGAGCTGGACCGCCTGCCCGCCTTGCAAATCGATGCAGGGAATTAGCACGAGAGGCGAACCTCAATATTTTCTGCCGCTAAATATTGTTTCAGATCGCGGATCGGCTGAATATTGTCGTGGAAGATCGAGGCAGCAAGCGCCGCGTCAGCATTGCCGTCACGGAATATTTCGGCGAAGTGCTCGGGGAGCTTGGCGCCGCCGCTGGCGATCACCGGAACGTTCACGGCATTGGCGATGGCCGCGGTGAGCGGGACGTCGAACCCGCGTTGCGTTCCGTCGCGATCGACTGAAGTCAGTAAGATTTCGCCGGCTCCCGCGGCAACTCCTTGTTTCGCCCACTCGATCGCATCGAGCTCGGTGCCGTCGTGCCCGCCGCGAATCCTTACCTGCCAATGATGATTTGCATCGTCGCGCTTGGCGTCGATTGCCAGAACTACAGCCTGCGCCCCGAATTCCTTCGAAAGTTCGGAGATCAGCTCAGGCCGTTGCACGGCAGCCGTATTTACGGTGACTTTGTCAGCGCCGGCCCTGACGACCGCGCGCGCATCTTCGAGCGTCCGGATGCCTCCGCCCGCGGTGAGTGGAATCGCAAGCTCGGCGGCTACGCGGCGGATCGTGTCGAGAAATGTCGGACGGCGATCTCGCGAAGCCGCGATGTCGAGCACGACGAGTTCGTCCGCGCCTTCCGCGTTGTAGCGCGCGGCAAGCGCGACGGGATCGCCGGCATCGCGGAGTCCAACGAAGTTGACGCCTTTGACCACGCGAGATCCGTCTGTGTCCAGGCAGGGAATGATCCGGTGCGCGAGGCTCATCCGCCGGCCTGCGCGATGCTGAGGAAGTTGGCTAGAAGCTGCGCGCCAGGTTGTCCGCTTTTCTCGGGGTGAAACTGCACGGCGTGGATATTTTTGCACTCGATGACGGCAACGAATTCGGATCCGTGGCTGCATGTGGCGACCGTTTCTGAATCGCGGTCCGCGACGCATGCTGCGTACGAGTGCGCGAAATAAAAGTGCGCGTCCGGCGCGATGCCTTCGAGCAATCTCGAATCTGTCGTGCGCCGAACTTGGTTCCAGCCCATGTGCGGCAACTTTACGTTCGCGGGCAGAGCGCGAACCTTTTGATGGAACAGCTGGAGGCCAGCGAGTTCAGGCGCTTCCTCGCTGGCGTCGTAGAGAGCTTGCAGACCGAGGCAGATGCCGAGGAATGGAATGCCGCGTGCCAGTGCGCCGAGAAGCGAAGCTCGGAGATTCCGTTCGTCGAGCGCCCGTATCAGGGCGGCGAAGTGACCGACTCCAGGAAGAATGAGCGTGGTCGCTCGGTCGATTTGCTGCGAAGTGTCAGCGCGCGTCGATGCGGCTCCGAGTTTTTGCAGCGCGCGATCAACGCTGGTCACGTTGCCCGCGCCGTAGTCGATCAGGGTAACCGTCGGTCTCACAGCAGCCCCTTCGTGCTGGGCAGCACGTTGCGGAGTCGCTTGTCGCGTGAGACCGCGAAGCGCAGCGCTCGGGCGAATGCCTTGAAGAGCGCTTCGACTTGATGATGCGACGAGCGCCCGTAGACCACGCGGAGGTGCACGTTGGCACGAGCAGCCTGCGCAAATCCCTGAAAAAAATCCTCGGTGAGTTCAGCCTGAAAGTCGCCGACGCGTTTCGCACTGATCTTTCCGGTCACGACGCAGTGCGGTCGGCCGCTCAGATCGATCGCCGCGGCGGCAAGCGTTTCGTCCATCGGCATCAAAAAATATCCGGCGCGCAGGATGCCGCGTTTGTCGCCGATCGCTTTGGCGATGGCCTCTCCGAGCGCAATGCCGGTGTCCTCGACGGTGTGATGTTGATCGACGTCCAGATCGCCGGTGGCCTCGATCGTGAGATCGAATGCTCCGTGACGCGCAACAAGCTCCAGCATGTGATCCAGAAAGCGAATGCCCGTCGCGATGCGCGACCTGCCGCGTCCGTCAAGATTAAGCCGCAGCTTTATCTCCGTTTCGTTCGTCTTGCGCTGGATTGTGACTGTGCGCGGCATGTTATCGTCGCCGGCCTTTGGTGAAGCGCTTGATCAGTTTGAGGAGGCGCTCCATTTGTTTTTGCGTCCCGATACTGACGCGGATGTGGCCGGGGGCGATGTCTCGGCGGTCGCGCAGGATAATTTTCTGTTTGGCAAGGTTGGCGATGAGATCGGGTCCAGCGGCGCCGAAATCGACGAGAACGAAATTTCCGGAACTCGGGTATGTCTTGAATCCGAGCGTGTGCAGTTCCTTCTCGAACCACGGCCGCGTCCGCAAAATGTTTTTCACATAGCGCTGCATCGTCTTGGCGTCGTCAACGGCGGCTTCCGCGGCTACCAGCGCCGCGAGGTTCGCAGGGAACGGTGCGGTGGCGCGACGAAGGACGGCGAGTGAGTGGGGGTGCGCGAGAATCGCTCCAAGACGGAGCGCAGCCAGCCCCGCGGCCTTCGAAAACGTGCGCGCGACGAAGAGTTGCGGGTATTTGTCGATCCACGGCGCAACGGTAACGCCAGAAAATTCGACGTAGGCTTCGTCGATTACCACGGCAGTCCGCGGCGTGGCTTTTAGAATTGTTTCGATGACAGATTTCTCAACCAGCGTGCCCGTTGGGTTGTTGGGATTGCAGACAAAGAGGACGCGTGGATTCGTGGCTAGTGACCGGAGAACCGCGTCGGTAGGAAATTCGAACGATGGCCCGTACGGCAGCGAATTGATTTTCGCTCCGGCAACCTCTCCCCAGTACCGATACATCGGAAACGTCGGCTCGACGATGACAACTTCTGTTCCCGCATCCACGAACGCATCAAAGAAAAGACGCAAAGCGTCGTCGCCGCCATTCGTAAGCAGAAGTTGATCAGGCCGAACACGGAAATGCCGAGAGAGCCGTCGCGTGCTCCGGTCATATTCCGGATACATCGAAAGAAGCTGCGGCGTGAGTTTCCCAAGCGCGCGCCGAACCGCCGGCGAGCAACCCGCGGTGTTCTCGTTGAAATCGAGCCGCAGCTTGTCGGCACGCCCTTCGCCCGGCGGCTCATACGTCCGCCGATCCAGAATAGCCTGCCGTATTTGCAGCTGAACGTTCATCGCCTACCCTCGATCCCTACGGCGCGCACATCACCTGACGCATCATTTGTAGGGGCGCAGCACGCTGCGCCCCAGCTTGGCAACCTGTCAGCCACACGGCGCTCTCACCTGCCTCAATCCATCTCATTGCAAAACTCATCGACGTACCTCAATCGCATTGGAATGCGCCTGCAATCCCTCTGCGTTGGCGAGCAATTGCACGTCGCCCGCGAGCCGCGCAAATCCGGCACGATTAATCTGCTGCACGCTGACGCATTTCACAAAATCTCCCGCGCTCAGTCCCCCTCGCCGTCGCGCCCATCCCGCAGTGGGAAGCACATGGTTGCTGCCGCTGGCGTAGTCCCCAAGCGGTTGCGCCGCGTAAGGTCCAACGAAGATGGTTCCTGCCGCATCGCATTTTTTCAGAAGCGAGTCAGCATCCTCGCCTGGAAGACTAAGGTGTTCGGCAGCGAAGCGATTCACGAAGTCGCATGCCTGGTTGACCGATCCCGCGACAAGAATCGCGCCAGTCTTGCGCATCGAAACGTGCGCCGGATTCGCAGCAAGTAGCTGAGCGAGCTGCGCTTCGACCGCCGTCCGGACCTTCTGCGCAAGTTGCTTGGACGTCGTAACAAAGAAACTTCCCGCATCGGGCGCGTGCTCAGCCTGAGCCAGTAGGTCAGATGCGATCCATGCAGCGTTCGCGTTGGCATCGTTGGTCAGAACGACTGCTTCCGTCGGTCCTGCGGGAAGATCGATCGCACAGTCGCCGCTTACGAGTTGCTTCGCGGCAGTAACATAACGATTTCCCGGGCCAAAGATTTTCTCCACGCGTGGAATCGATCGCGTTCCGTAAGCGAGCGCAGCGATCGATTGCGCCCCACCGATCTGCGCGACCCTTTTGACGCCAAGAAAACTCGCCGCAGTGAGAAGTTCTGCGTTGGGATGCGGGCAAACCACAACAATATTCTTCACACCTGCGACTTGCGCGGGCACAACGGTCATGATCAGCGTCGAAACAAGCGCGTTTCGTCCGCCAGGAATATAACAGCCAATGGATTCGATGGGAGTAACTTGCTGACGGATCGTCACGCCGGCTTCGACTGTGAGTGACCAAGGACGCGGAAGCTGTTTCTCGGCAACCGCGCGCACATTCTTCGCGGCATGTTTGATCGCTCGCAAAAATTCGACCGAGGTCGATTCATNACGCCCCGNCAAGTTATGCCGCGGCGTTGTTCCGCCCGTGGATGATTGCCAGACATTTGCGGAACTGAGATTTAGGCGATCGAGTTTCTTGGTCCAGGCGAATAGTGCCGCATCACCGCGTTTGCAAACGTCACTTACGATTGTCGCGGCGACGCGCTCGGCCTCCGTGTCTCGAAATTGCCGCGCGCGGAGCAGTTGCTTCTCGGTGGCGCCTTCGAGTTTGAGTATTCGGATCATAGAACGATTTTGTTCAGGGGATATTCAACAATCCCTTGCGCGTTGGCGGCTTTGAGTTTCGGCAGGATCTGCCGTACAACACTCTCTTCAATGATGGTGTTTACCGCGACCCAATCCGGATCGCTCAGCGTAGAAATCGTAGGCTTTTTCAGCGCCGGCAAAACGTCGAGAACGCCGTTGAGATCGTCGCGCCGCACATTCAGCAGCAATCCAACTTTGCTCGCCGCAGCGATCGCACCTTGCAACATGAGAATCAGATTCTGCGCCTTCTCGCGCTTCCACGCATCGCCCGCTGCCTCGCGATTCATGATGAAAATGGTAGCTGATTCCAGAACCGTATCGATGATGCGCAATCGATTCGCGCGCAGCGAAGCTCCTGTCTCAGTAACTTCGACAATCGCATCCGCGAGTTGCGGAACTTTCACTTCCGTTGCGCCCCACGAAAAATCAACGCGTGCCTTAACTCCGTGTCGCGCTAGATAATTCTCCGTGATGCGCACAATTTCCGTAGCAATAATTTTCCCACCAAGATCCGCAGGCTTCCGAATCTCTGAGTCTTCCGGAACCGCGAGAACCCAGCGCACGCGCGAAAGCCGCTGCTTCGCATAAATCAGTTCAGCAAGCTCTTCAACATTTGCGCCACTTTCAACGACCCAATCGTGTCCAGTGATGCCCGCGTCGAGCGCTCCAGTTTCGACGTAACGAGCCATTTCTTGCGCGCGCACGAGCAAGCATTCGATTTCCACATCATCAATCGAAGGCACGTAACTGCGCGAATTCACCGTGATTTTCCATCCAGCTCGACTGAACAAGTCGATTGTCGCGTCCTGCAAACTGCCTTTCGGAATGCCAAGTTTCAAGCGAGTCATCGCTTCGTCTCCTGAGGCTTTGTTTCTTGCGCGTAGATCTCTTCGGGATCGAATGTGCGTTGCTCGAGGATTTGCGTTTCGCCATCGCTCGTGATGCTGCGGAAGAAGCAGCTGCGATAACCTTCGTGGCAAACTCCTGGGCCGATTGGAGTTACGCGGATGAGCAGGGAATCGCCGTCGCAATCGACGCGGATTTCGCGGACTTTCAAAACGTGTCCGCTGGACTCGCCCTTCTTCCACAGGCGGTTGCGCGAGCGCGAGAAGAAGGTAACTTCTTGAGTTCGTTGTGTTTCCGCGAGCGCGATGTCGTTCATGAAACCGAGCATGAGGACGTCTCCGTTGGAAGCGTCCTGAATGATGGCGGGAATCAATCCGTCGGATTTGGTGAAGTCGAGTTGCATCGCGTCCTCTCTGGTCTGGCCTCTTGCTTCTTCGTCCTGCGACTTCGTCTGGCTTCTTTGGCTTACGATTTCGGTCGTTGCGAGCGGTTCGACGAACGATTTCGGTGCAAAAAGAACGAAAAATGGGCTCAAAAAACAAAAAACCCGCTGGGCCGTTGCGCCAGCGGGTGATGAGAACCTTGCGTTAGCGAATCGCTATACGTACCTCATCAAGCGCGGCGCGGTGCCGTGATGATGATGGTGGCGATGGACTCGCGGGTTCATTTGCAAGAGCAGAATAGGGAAGGAAGCGCGTCGTGTCAACTGGGGATTGGCGAGGGGTGGCGCTGTGACGCTGGGGGTGCAAAAAGCAGATTCATCGCGCAAGAGGCGCGCGCTGCCGCAGAGGACTCCACTTCGTTCGGGATGACAGCTATTTGGGTGGGGAGAGTGGATCGTCGATCGTCTCGGCAGTCGCGATTGCTGCATCTTGTTCGGGGGGAGATGTATCCAATCGCCCAGGCGCACGACATCTATGGGTGACGCGGCGAGTGGGGCAAGATTCACCACAGGGTTCGCAGAGAGTACAGAGGTCGAAAGGGAATCGGTCTTCTGGTCGATGGCAGATCGGCCGGCAGATGGCACGCCCCCTCCCCCCGGGTGGTTTTTGCGCAAGAATGTGATTCTAGGGGAGTTAGAGCGCTGCGAAATGCAAGAAAGGGGTTGTGGGATGGGGTGCGAGGCTCACGAAAGAGCATAGCACACGTTACATGAGTTGTCAATAGTAATGTTCGAGTTATTCGAAGAGCGGCTTTGTCGTTCGAATCGACTGCGTGATACTGACGGGCGACAATTGCTGCTTCGAATTGCGGATCGGGATGACGGAATCGCGCTGAGTTAAAATTGGCAGAGGAACAGGTTGGGAGGATGGAAATGGAAAAGGAAAAGGTTCAGAAGACAGAGGCGGAGTGGAAGAAGGAGCTTACGCCGAATCAATATTATGTGACGCGACAGAAGGGGACGGAGCCACCATTCACCGGGGAGTATGAGAACTCGGACACGGCGGGGACGTATAAGTGCGTTTGCTGCGGGGAGCCGCTGTTCCGGTCGGAGACGAAGTATCACTCCGGGTCGGGGTGGCCGAGCTTTTATGCGCCGGCGAGCAATGGAGCGGTGGCGAGTGAGGATGATCGGACTCACGGGATGAAGCGGACCGAGGTGAAGTGCAGCAAGTGCGAGGCGCACCTGGGGCACGTGTTTGATGATGGGCCGAATCCGACGGGGCTGCGGTATTGCATTAATTCGGCGTCGTTGAAATTGGATGCGGATAAGAAGTGACGACTGCCCGCTCGCGTGAGCGTGGTTTGTGCGTGCCTGAATTGAGCGTCTGAGATCCTTCGCTTCGCTCAGGATGACAACCGCTTTGGGAGGATGACGAAAAGATCGCCAAGCGGAGGCAACGAGACAAATCGCCAGGCTAGACGCGAAGGAGATTTACCACAGAGGTCGCAGAGGGCACGGAGTAAAGAAAGACCAAATGGAAAGAGAAAAGGCGTCCCGGGATTAGCGGGGCGCCTTTTTAATGGTTTAACGAATTGTGGGGGGCTAGCGCTTAGGCTGCGTTGCCTGCGCAGGCGACTAGTTCCGCGACTGGATCGCGTTCGCGGTCCCACACTCCCAGCAGCAACACCTTGGTGCCGGTGGGATATTTGAAGATATAAAAAACGTTTGCATCGCCGTCCACTTCAAAAAAACCCGGGCGTCGTGCATCGGCGCGCAATGGTGCGCCCATGCTCAAGAGCGTTCGCAGCTCGAGAATCTGATCCTGCGAATGGTTCCGGAGATCTTCCAGAAGAGGCGGTTGTTTGTGTTTGAGAGTTGTCATCATTGTATTTCTCCGCCACATTCAGCTTAACTTTGTCCTCACCAATAAAGACGTAGAAAGTTGGCGAAAGTTTCATGAACCGCAACTGATTTTTCGTTGCTGGAAGAGCAATGAATCCAGTTAGATGCGGGGTAGGAGGCGGGCGTTGGGTGGTAATGCGGTGAGACGAAAATGTGACAAATGTCGGGTAATCGCTTGCTGGGGGCGGAGAAAATGCTTAACGCAGAGTGCGCAGAGGAGCCGGAAAGCTGGGTGCCTTTTGTGGCGCCAAGGCCCGGTGAGAGCGAGTAGAAAAATTGAATGAGACGGGTGCGGCGAGCCGTGCCCCTACGGCGGCGCGAGAGTTGATGAGACACGCGGGTTTGGCTGGCTGTTCCGGGATATTGTCGAGACGAAGTAGAAGATCGATGTTGCTCATGTGTATAACGAGGGGTCGTGGACCGCATCTGAACCGGTTTAAACGCTTCCGATGCGACGCAACGGCGCGGACGTGGTTTACTTCATCGTTGACTTGGAAATTATAGTTCTGCTGAGTCTCGTTATGGTAGAGTTCCGAAGTTCATACAGGCGGTAGTTGCGAGGGGCCTCGAAGTCCTGCAATACTTCCGCAACGACCCACCATCGACAGGAAATCATCGTGACAAAAATTGTGTCCAAGAAGAGCACGAGCAAGGAAAAGAGCACCTTTGGCAAGGATCGACGGAGAAAGCACCATCACTGGCTTGTTACGGTTTTCTACGCGGACGGCGAGAAGTTCGGCCGGGTGTATACCGACAAGGATAAAGCAACGCGGTTCGCGGAGCGGCAGCGGCGCTCACCGGTGGTGAAGTCGGCGCGCGTGAGCCAGGTTTCGTAGCGCGGCTGCGCCTCTTCGACGACGATCAATGAGATCGTGGCCGATGGAAATCGATTTCAGTTGTTTGGTTTTTGAAGCAGGGAACGATGCGGCACTTGTCGGTGCTGTGCCGTCGTGTTATAAAAGTCTTGCAGTTAAGCGGCCTTAGTATAGTGGTAGTACGGAACCTTGCCAAGGTTCAGGTGTCGGTTCGATTCCGATAGGCCGCTCCATTCTTTTCAAGCACTTACAGCGATTTAAGCCGCCGCTTCATTTTCCATTGTTTCCAATAACTTGCTGGAGAACGCTTCGCGGACCCGATCTAGGGGGGATTTCCCCGCTATACAGGGCCGTCATGCCGTGGGAACTGTGTCCCATTTGCTGGCGAATGACAGCGGGATTGATTCCGGCGAGTTCCCATCGTCGGTTGCATCCCGTCGAAATCCGTGCAGACCGCCTTGCGGCAAACCTAGTGCCTTGAGTACTGGATACAGCCCTTGATTCAGTATCGTGGTCTCTAGGAGCGGCCCTCCACGCTAAGAGCCGAAGACGAGTGCTTCAGCGTTAAGCCTACCCTTTAGAAGGTGCTTCAGTTTTCGCATCGACTCCTTGCCCTCTCGATCCTGCAAAAGCACCGATCGATAGGCAGCTGCATTCTTGCAAGGGCCTATCGTTCCGTTGTTCCGCTGATCCGACGACTCATCGACACGAACCGTGCCCGCTTTGAAATCAACGTCGTTGACCCTCAATGCGAACAGTTCACTGGAGCGGAGCCCCGATGCTGCTGCGAGAAGAAACAGAGTCGAGTACTGCTCCCGACGGGCATCACCTAGTCCATCCAGACTGCGGATGCGCGAGCTGATTCGTTTTGCTTGTGCCCATGAGAACGAAACGTTTCGACGGCTCCGTATTTTCATTTGCAGCTTGTCGCGTTCGGGGATCGCTAGACCACTTTGGGAGAAGGGAGGCTTTTTGTCTTTCGAGAATGAGGACAGGACACGCTGCATGGTCCGCAGTGCATCCTTGATCGTCACCCAAGAAATCCCGGCGCTCCGTTTCTTCCATGCCCACTCATTGACCGCATCAATCGTGATGTGTTCTATCGGTACGTCATTCCAATCCGGTTCGAGGTGGTTCTTAAGACGTCCGTCCCAAACCGAGAACGTGGAATCTCGAAGCATCCGAGGGCCGAAGACGGACCGATAGTGTTTCACTGCATCCGCGAAGTTCTGCGATGAAGGAATCCGGTAGTCATTCGAGTTCAGTTGCAGCCTCGAGATGAAATCCAGTTTCTTTCGTTCCGCCTCGCTTCGCGTCATCTGACTGACAAGACCAACCACTTCTGTTTGACGCCTTCTTTCTTCCTGTCCCGGTACATCGATCCAGTATTGGAAGAAGTAGTACTCTTTACCGTCGGCACGTTCAGCTACACGCACCTCCGGGTTTTGCCCCTTCCTGCGACTCATACATTTGCCTCGCTTTCGAGTCGCTGGAACTGGCGGCACGCCCATACTATCAAGACACCCCGTGGGTGCAACGGACATCTGAGAAGCCGTGGTGGTGCCGCTAGGGGATCGAGAAGTGGATGACGTGGTCGTGAAAAACGCCTATCCCGCAATGCCACTGGACGCTTGAACTCGGACTTGAACTGCTAGTGCTGGGCCTCAAGATCGGCTTTGCTGGATGCAATGGAGGAACTACCTGAAACCCTGTTGTGAATGCGCAGATCGGCGAGAGCTTTTGTTACGGTGAGCCGCGCGTAGTATTGCGGATCGGACTTATCGTTCGCTCGCGACTCTGCCAGTTGCGCGATCAATTCGTCCGGGTCGGCGCCACCGGCGAGAGCGTTTTTAACATAAGCCCAATCGCGCTCCGATTGGCTGATGGAGCGTGGCTCCGACCCCGAGTGCTGCGATGGCGAATGTCGCGGCTGGCGGTAGCCGGAATCGAGCGGCTCCGTCTGTAGCTTAAAGTCCCGCACATTGTAGATGCGATCCGAACGGTGTTGAGCGCTTACGAGAAAGTCTTGATCGTACTTCTTGTTGAGGAAACCAGGAACACGGAGGACACGAGCCGCGTCAGTCGCCGCCCGGTCGGCGTCGAACTCTCGAGCGATGGCGTGCAACAAGGCCTCTGCGTGTGCGAGGTCGATGTCCTCGATCCGCCAGATCACCTGGTATTTGTCGGGCGAAGTGTTGAGCACGTAGTTCGGCATGGGGACCTCCCTGGATTTCTCGATCGCTGAAAGCGACGCAGACCCATCACGATCGAGGTCGGCGTAAAGATGGCGTATGGCAAGAATGTCGTGCTTTGTTCGTGTGAACGCCGTGGCCTTTAGGGCATTCATGCCCACGTAGATGTCGCAGCCGTCGTGGTCATTCTTGTGGCGCAACCAGTCCTGGAAGGGAGTGTCGGTTACCTTGGCCGTGGTGCTGATGCGTTGGATGGTCTCGCCGCGTTTGGGATTACGCACCAGGACCGCAATCCGGTCGGAGGACTCAAAGTTGGTGTGGATATATTCCGCTGGTGACAATACGACTTTCGGCGATTCATTTTCGGTGTTGCTCACGGTTTTGATTCCTCCTTCTGGAATACGGTGTAATAGTCAAAGAGATCACTGCCTGGGTTGTACGAATTGATTTCGAGCACTTCGGAGATAAACCGCCGGCCCGGCCGCCGCTCGAATTGGATAACGACGTTCAATGAATCGCCGATGCCCGCCTTAATCGAGGAGTAGGGAAGGTCAATTCCGCTCTGGAGGACGCAGCTTGTGAAGCGCGCGAGCCCTTGCTTTGCGGAATTCGCGTGGATCGTCGAGAGCGTGCCCGAGTGGCCGGTATTCAGGAGTTGCAACAGGTCAAACGCCTCGGCTCCCCGGACTTCACCCAAAATGATGCGGTCGGGACGGTGACGCAACGCCGCTCTCAGCAGGTCGCGGATAGCAACTGCGGGAACGCCATTCTGTTCCCGTCGAGCTTCGAAGCGCACGAGGTTGGTGTGGTTCAGCTGGATCTCGGCGGTGTCTTCGATGAGCAGAATTCGTTCGTCATCGGGAATGAATTTGGCCAGGATTCCCAGCGTTGTCGACTTACCAGTCCCCGTGCCGCCACTGATCAAAATGTTCTTTCGAGACAGGACATAGTCTTCCAGACGGTTGGCGAGCGATTGACCGAGCGTTCCTATCTGAATCAGGTCTTGCATCTCGAAGTGCCTGGTATTGAACTTGCGGATCGTGAGGGTGACGCCACGCAAGCTGCACGGGGGAATCACGGCGGCGACCCGGCTGCCATCGGGTAGGCGGGAATCAAGAATAGGGCTCGCTTCCGAGATGTCGTTGCCGAGCCGCCGGGCGATATTCTTTACGGCGACCATCAATGCGCGGTCGCCGATGGATACGCCTTGCGCGCGTTCGAGGAAGCCATTCTTCTCGAAAAAAACGCAGTCAGCGCCGTTAACCATGACTTCGCTGATGGAGTCGTCGACGATCAGATGTTCGATCGGCTTGAGGAAGGGAAGAATCGTCTCGAATCCGTTCATCAGAGCGCCCCTTCGGCGAGTTGCTCGAAATACGATTTGTTGGGGTCGTTGTAGTACGGCTTGAGATAGCAAAACGTGGGCGGCATGGGATTGAGCCCGTCGTAGGCGATGACGACAGCCTGGGCGTTCTTCAGTTCTGTGAACGTCTTCATGTCAAATCGAAAATCGGAATGCGGGTAGTAACTCTTCGAGGCGGTGATGTTCGCTTTGTGGGAGATAGACTTGCCGGTGAGCAGGCTCACGTGTGCATCATGCCCACTCTCAGACAAGTTGTAGCTGGTCTTTAGCTGATCTTCACGACCACAGAGCTCACTGGCGGTCTTCGCAGAGAAGTCATCGGAGAGGGCAAGGAATATCTTGGTCCGGAAGGTTTGCAACAGTGTGCGCCAGGACTCACCAGGTAGTGCCGACTTCAGTGAACTGATGCTCTGCGTGGCGATGATCGGAATGCATTTCGGTTGTCTGGATAGGCTAAAAAACTTTTCATCCCCTACGGGTTCCGTCTCGCCGACGGTGGCAAAGTGCTGGTATTCGTCGCAGAGAAAGATGACCTGGCGGAAGTGTTTTTCGGGATTGGCCTCAATGGCCGGAATCCGGTTCAGGACCGCACGCTGAAAATCGAGTTTCATCATCACGCCGATCGCTTTGGCGAGACCAGGGTTCATCGCGATAGGGAAATTCAAGGCACACACGGCCCCGCTCTCGATAAGCCAGCTAAACGAAGGCAGCGGCTTTCCAAACCGGAAGTCGGCGTTGGCTCGTTGGTCGTAACACTCGGGTGGCGGACAGAAGGTTCTTTTGACAGCTGGACTGTCATCGAACAGGGAGAGGAATACGGAGATGCCCTCGACGATGGAGGTGCGGAGTTTTGGCTCGATACGTCTCCAATCGTTGAAATACCATCTCTTTACAGCAGCTAGCTGCTCTTGCCGGTCGGGATCGATCTGGTCGAATCCCGCTTCACTCAGGCACTCAAATTCGATGGAGTTGCCGTGAAGGAAGGATCTGAGTCCAGGAGTGTCCTTCGACCGGTACATTCCTGTGGATTCGTCAAAGAGCAAATCGAACAGTTTGAGTTCACTGACATGGGTCATCCATCCTTGAGGCGTGATGAGGAGAAAATAGCGTTCTTCGAGGCGACGCTCGGCTTCGTGAATTTTTCGTTCGAGAACGTCGGGCGAAATCGTGCATTCGTAGACGTCAAAAAGCGTGACGTAGTCGTAGGCTACCTTGTGGAGCAGAATGATGAATTTGACGAGGTTGGTGTAAGCCTGTTGCCAGAACGGTTCCTTGCCACGACCGAAGAGGTTATTCAGTAAGGATGCGATGCTGTAGGCGAGTGCGTAGGCGTCGAGATCGTTATGTAGCGGATTGTACCGATACTCGGAATCGAGGCTGATTTCAATGTAGTCCTCAGCGCGGTTGTGCTGCTCAAGAATGCCGCGGACTTTATGGCAGAAGTCACCTTTGACTTCGAGAATAAGGCCGCCAATTCGCTGAGTTTTGTCGTTGGCTTTGTACGCGAGCAATTGCTCGGAGAATGGGTAGATGCACCCAGTGGTCTTCCCACTACCCACCGCGCCGAAGATCGCTATGCCCGTGAACAGGCCGCGTTCGGGGATGGTCAACCAATGAGGCCCCTCGGCGGGGCCGAGCTTACGTGGGTTGTGCACTTCACCGACAACAATGCTAGGCGCCACGCGGTTCTGAAGCGCCGGGTACTGTGGCAGTATCCCCGGCCGGGCGCGACGCTTGAACTTAAGGGCAAAGATGTAAAAGCCGGAGAGAACGATCGAGTAAGCAATGTAGGGCGTTGTGTAGAGGAACAAATAGTAGGAACACTGCAGTCCAAGGAACACTCGGCGCGACCACAGAAAAATGAGTTCGAGGAAGAAATTGTTCTCCGGGAACGGAACCTTTATATACAGGGTCATTCCCGTAGCCGCTGCGAGCAGGCAAGCGATGAGATTCTTTGCATGGAGAAGGCGCTGAATCATGCGGGTCTCTTGGCTACACCTTCGCCGGCCGCGACACCGGAGCCGTTCTTCGAGGACTTCCACTTCTTGTATTCGGGATCGCGCGACAACGTTTTCTTCAGCGCGAAGTTTGCGACGTAGTCGGGCGTACAATCGATGAATCTGCAATAGTCATCGGGCAGTTCGCTGACGGGTTTTTCCAGCGACAGCGAACGGCCGACGGATTCCGGTGGTCTCTTAACGATCGCCATGGGTTGTTCTCCTTTGTGGTTCCGTAACTTCTGAAACTCTGGACGCGGCCCAAACCCTGGCGCGATTGCGGCGCCAGCGAGGCGGGAGCGACCCCGCAGGGCCCGTGACGCACGGTGCGTCAAAGGGCGCTCCTGCCTCGTCCGGGGTTTGGGCCGCGTCTTCTTGGGTTGTAGTTTTGTCTCTCATGCCTTTTGTCTTGGCTAACTTGGCTTCACCGCAGAGGTGAAGCCAACGGTGAAGCTATCGGTGAAGAAGCCGGGTGAAGCGCCGTTTCCTTGTCGTTCGAAGGACTCTTGCTCCCGAAACGGCTCACGGGTACGAGGCACGTTTGAAATGTCACATTGGGATGCGGCCGAAGCTGCTCGAACTCCCGTTGCAGTGCTTGCTCACTGAGAGCGCCGGAACTCCAAGCCCAGTAAGAGGCGTCAAAGCGGTCCCCGTGAAAACGATGCGTCGCTTCTTTGAGCCATTCGACGTCGTTGGTGGAGAGAGAGCCATACTTCTTGAGCTCCCAGGCGTTGCGCAGGCGGAAGTAGCGCAGAACTTGGCTCGAAACATCGGCCTCGAACGGTCCTTTCACCACGGCAGAAAAACACTCCTCGGCGTGCACAGAGTGAACGGAGGAACTGGCTATATAGAGGAAGGACCAATCCCCGAGTTGGCGGAAGAGCGGAAGATACGCATGAATGTGGTTCGCAAAGCCAGCGAGGCTAGCTTGTCCAGGATCGACATAGGAAAAGGTGACCACAGGGGAGGAGCAATTGGTTCGTTCGACAAACAACGGAAATTTATCCACGAAGTAACGCAGGGTGGGTTCGGTGCGAGGACCGCCCTGGTACGTTTTGGCGGGAAGGATGGTGCGCGAAATTCCAAGTTCTTCGCAGAAGAAGCGAAGCTTATCCGGCTCGGTTTCGAGGTAGTGGTGCGAGGGATTTGCAAGGACGAAGTCGAGAAGCAGCAAACGGGTGCGGATGAACTCGACGGAGTGACGGCGCCGGTTGCGAAGATTCTCATTGCCGATCCGGCGGTAAATTGTCTTGGAGACAAGGTGGTATACGCCGCCGGTGCGGTCGTATTCGCGCCAGGTGGCGTGGCCGCGGCTTTCGAGCTTTGCGGCAAAGTGATTCGATCGCTTGCCCCACTTGGCTCCGGTTGAGGCAAGAAATTGGCGAGGCACGAAGTAACCGGAGTGCATGGCCACAATGTAGAGAAAGCGAGCCTCGTCTGCGGTGTAGTCAAGAGAGGCAATCGCGGCAATGTTTTCAGGATGGATATTCATAACGAAAGAATCTCCGCGGTGAGCTCTCGCTGGTCGAGGACGCGGCGCAAACGGTCGCCTTCGCCCCGAGGGGTGTAGAGCGCGAACCCGGCCAGGATTTTGTCGGCGACGCTGCGGCCCCGGTAGTGCTCCGTGACCAGCTCCAGATCGACGCGCGTCATCTCGCCATCGGGCTTTTCATACTCGATGCGCATATCAGGTACGGGAATTTTTCCTCGAACGACGCGTAAACCATGACGCGAGGCAATCTCTTTTCTGGCCTCGGTGCCGAACTTCGCGAAATCGTGGTTAACTCTCTTTTTCAACTCGAAGTCGAGAAGAACGCGGACCGGGCGTCCGCGTTGGCCTTGAATGCGCGCTGCTTCTTTCTGGTACAGCGCGTAGAGATCGGCATCGTGATTGGCTTCGCGCGGCTTGACGAAACCGTGATAGATCGGCTGATCGTTGGGCACGAGTCGATTGGCGCGAAGTAATCGATGGCCTGATTTGCTGAGTGTCAGCAATTCCCGCGGTGTTTCTTCCGGGCCGGCGAAGCTGCCCTTGCGGACGAGTCCCTGCCGCACAAGGTCTCGCAAATCGTCCTGCATGGCGTCACGGCCGCCGAAATAGGTGTGCGCCAGGAAGTCTTCGACACCAACGACGCGAAACTTTCCGAGGTCCGTCAACGTGCGTATCTCCGATGCACGCAACCGGTAGCCACGATCGCGGTCGTACAGGACACCGCGTGAATCGGCAATTCGAGGGTCCGTCGCAGCGGTTGCAGATTGTCGCTCTGGACCAGGGGCGCGTTCGCAATGCTCCAGGTGCGGTCGCTGGCCCGGGTGCTCGTCGGCTTCGCGCTCGGCCTTGGCATAGAGTGCGTCCCGAAAATGATCGAGTTCGCGAGATGGATCGCGGGACACTTCACAGCTCCTCGTCTCGTTCGGGGGAGGGAAGGGAAGACTGGCCGGATGCGACTTGTTTGTCGATGTGAGTAAGCTTTCGCCCGGTGTCTTTCAGAAAGAACTTGCGTTGGATGGAGTACACGGCGGCAAAGAGGTTCGCGAACAGGACGGCGATCCACGCCAGAATCACGCCGCCGTACTGATGGACGAGGATGTGTCGGTAAGGGACCAGAAATTTCAGTTCGCCCATCATCCAGAAACCGAGCGCCAGCAGGAGAGCGATGGTCAAGATGAGCGCGTTCGGGATCATTTGAAGGCCTCATCCTCGCGGAAGTAGGTAATCGTGAGGCCCAACGGGTTGATGGGGATAAGTGCATTCGCGACGCGACTCTTGAAGACGAAGACAAAGTTCGCGGTGTATAGGTCGCGCTTCAGCTCGCTGCGGTCGGCAGGCGCGTAGTACACCAGGTAGAAATCGACGCGCGCGCGAAACGGCGGGTTCTGCATCTGGTCGAGCGCGACTTTTTTTACTTCGACATCGATTTCCGGCAGCGATGAATTGCTGAGAAATTTGCGGAGCGTATCGCCTTTGCGGTACCCGTCCAAGATCGCGTCCGCCAACTTGCCGTCGAGGAAGTACAGAGACTTCGCGAAATCATCGTGAAGGGTGTAGCGATTGCGCCGGTAATAGAGAGCGCAGAACTGAGAGAGGAAATATTTCGCTTCGGCGTCCTGCGGTTGGTATTCGAGGTTGTGGTAGTTGATGGCCTCGGCGCGGCCGAGATCATCGATGCGGATGACCAAAGGCCGAAAGTTCTCGAAGGTACGAATGGTGCGCAGATCAATCAACGCGAGCGCCACGCAAACCATGGCCAGCAGAGCGAGGGCGATCTTGAGATAGGTGTTGGTCACCATGGGGTCGCCACACGATTCGAGATACAAACGTTTGGCGTCTTCAAAACTGGCACCGCGGTTCACGAGACCTGCTTTGCGATGGCTGCAGCCGGTACTTCGAGGAAAGCGGCCGAAGAGCCACCGGCGGTGCCGCTGAAGATGTGATTGGTGAGGGAAGGCACTTTGAGCAGGACATAGATCGACGCGAGGAAGGTAATGAAGAGCACCGGGAACCAGGCCAGGAGCTGAACGGTAGAAAGAGTCCCGGCCGGCGGAAGACGGAGCGCTCCTACGATGAGGTTCCCGATGACAAACACGACCGCCGCCGCGATCACTTGGTAGAAGGCGTACTGCAGGAAGCAGCGGAGCCAGCCCCAGAACAGCCACTCCAGCTTGGGGACGATGAAAAATGGAACAAAGATCGGACCGACCAGGACGCAAACAGCGGTGGCAATGAAACCGTAGGCAATGACCACGATCGCTATCGACTGCGCGGCCGCAAGCAAGATGGTTACGACGACGTAGATAGCGGTGCCGAGAATGTCTCCCCAGGTGGGCGAATCCATGCGGATTTCAAAGTCGGCGATCTGCGTGACGACGGTCTGGAGTTGGGCCTGGTCGATCTGGCCCGACAGGAACTGAGCTTCGTCGGTCACCAGACCATGAAAGCTGGTACCCATGCCCGGAATGGGATTGCTGTAGTAGTTCACCATGGCGAAGCCGAAGCTGATGGTCAGCAGCAGGCTCGCAAAGTTGTCGAAGTGGAAAGCACTCCGGCCGCTCGCGGCGGCGAGCGCAGACTTGATGCCATACCAGGCAATGAGGATGGTGGCGAAGGAGCGAAACAGATTCTGGCCCATAGCGTCGAAGAAGCCGATGTTGTTGGTGAGCAGCTGGCGGATAGCTTGGAAGACAAACTGAAGATAGTCGGTCTGCATGGAGGAAGCGGCTCCTTCGACGTACGGGTGCGAACAAAACGGACTAGGGCATGCGGAAGTTCTGGAGCGAATCGGTCAGGGTGCCGATGACCTGCGCGATGTTGCCGGCCAGAGTCGCGCGACGGATGATGTCGGTATTGATGGTGTTGGTGGTGATCTCACGCTGTTGCTTGGCGGCGANGGTCTGTTGCTCGAGCAAGGAGGCCAGGAGTTTGTTGGAATCTTGCGCGGTGCGCAGGGTAAGNACACCTGCGGCGTTGATCTTATTGAGCACCGAAACCTCGGTGTTGAGATCGGCGTCGCCCGAGAGCGAATCCTGTTCGAGGTTGGCAATTTGCGCCTGGACGTTCTGCGCGTTGTTGCGAATAGCCCCGATGGCGGCCATGGCCGTTTCGTTTGCGCCGTCGGAGAGTTCGACCGAAGCGTATTGCGACTCGACGCGGCGAAGTTCGTCGGGCGTCATTCCAGCCAGAACGCCGGGGTCGTAGGCTTGCAGTGGCGTGGTGGCCTGCTGATATCCAGCGTTCACCGCCTGGCCGGAGTTGATCCCCGCAATCCATGGTGTCGTGTTGCCGTATGTATCTTGGGCGGCTGCGTTCCTCCATTGAGAGAAAAGGGCCTGATAGCGTGCCGGCATGTTCTGAAGGTTTTTGGCCATCTGCACGGCTAACAGGTAGGTGTGGGTCAGTTGAAGCAGTTGCTGCTGCAGCTCGAAGTAGCGGAGCAACGCGTTGGCGTAGTTGGTGGGGTCATACACGACGACGCCAAATTGCGCGGAAGCGGTCGTAACCGAAAGGCACATGACCAACAGAAGAATCGCAGCCTTGCGTTTCATCGACATGGTTCCTCTCTCATCTCTAAAGATCCGAAGGCAGGTTGTGGTGGCGTTCGTCGGGCAGGGCCAGATCACCCGAGAGGTAGATCTTCACGCGATGGCCTTCGCGGATGGTGATGGTCGGCAACAGGTTGAGAAACCGATCTAGGATCTGCTCCGCGGACTGCGCTGTACTTTGCCCGAATCCTTGGCGGAAACGATCGGTTCCGGACTGCGTCAAGAGACCTCCGGTGTTGGCTTCGGCCACCGCGCCGAGGGCACCGAGAGCGAGGGAAGCGCCAAAGATGCGCAGGTAGTGGTTGTTAACTTGGTCGCGAAGGCCGGTATCGCCGGACTGATTGAGACCCTTGAACTGGTCAAGGCTGACGGAGTAGCCGTCAGGCATGAGCAGCCGATGAAAAACGACGGCAAGACGCGTCTGACCGAAAGCTTCGAGCTTGCGCGTTTCACCGAGAACTTTGCTGCCCGCAGGAATCAATATGTGCTGGCGGTCGAGCGAATAGACATCGCCGGTAACCAAGCATTCGATAGGACCAGCGAAGGCGCCGTCGAGACGAGTGAGCAGCACGGTTTCGAGGATGGTGCCTTCGAACAATACGAAGGTTTTCCCCGCCGCCGCATTCGCAGCGCCAGTGAACGCGGCGGCAGGGGATTGCGCCTCCTTCTTGTTTGGTTCGGACTCCGCGGGACTCGCGGGGGCGTTGCGAACGGGAGCAGGGAGCGGCACGGCGG
>JGI12635J15846_10000871_pt1 | contig 26294 bp, 18 predicted proteins | sample BlaSpr_A8_OM2_M2_FD_15846 | JGI IMG/M metagenome (IMG submission 15846) | reverse complement strand
CTGCGCATCATCGAATTTCCGTTCCAGCAGAACCGCCGTACCATCGTCCAATGGATGCGCCAATGGAGCAGGCGAGTGTATCCATTCCAGGCCATAATTGTGCAACGGCAAGCTGGAGAAGAATGGCGATCCGACCGCCATCGGATGCACGGCAGAGCCGAAGTCGTGGTGGAAGCCAGGAAGTGTCAGCTCCATCGTGCGCGCAGCTCCGCCGAGCTGCGATTCGGCTTCAAAAACCTCCACCGCCAGCCCGGCCTTCGCCAGCACAATGGCCGCCGCCAGACCGTTCGGACCGGCGCCGATCACACAAGCTTTCTTGCGCTGTAGGTTCTCCGCAAAGCGGTGGTCAGAAGGCTGAGACATATGTTCGGGCTTAGCTGAAGTTCATTCTATCCGCCGGACAGAGCTGCTGCGTTCCGATCCGCGATTGTGAGAGACGGACTGGCTGACTGACTGATTGGTGAGTTGCTACTTGGCGCCCGCTACCCCTGTCAACTCGCGGTGTTGACTGATTGAGCCGTCTTGGAGGACGACGGCAACCCAGGGTGATGCAGGATCGATAACTCGCGCGTGCCAGATTATTTCGTGCGGGCCGTGATGGCCTAAATCTACTTTTACGGTGTCGGGTCCGGTCAGGTCGAGATTATCGGTTTTGGCGGTGAAGGTGTGGGCACCTGCGCCTTCGGCAGTGAGTTGCAGCAGGATCTCCTTCGAATTGACCTCCTTCGATTCGACATTGAAATCGACAGCCTTGTCTTTCCTGATGTCGAGTTGATAGGTTCCTGCCGAGAGCACCGTTAGGGATGTATGCACTGTTCCCGCTTGTACTGTATATCGCCCCTGTGGAATGACGGCGCGAAAACTTCCCTTTGCCGGGTCCGGAGTTGCAATGGTGATCTTTCCGGTTTTTTGCTCGATGAACTGCACCGGTTCGTTGGTGCCGGCATCGACGACTCCCTCGACCACCGCGGGCCCACTCAGGTCGTTCATGAGCCAGATCCACTCGCCTGCAGGCTGGGTCCATACTTCCTTGTATGTCCAGCTCGCCTGGTTTGGCCAATAAGGTGCGTCGGCTGTTCCTTTTGTCTCTATGCCGACCGGGATTGCGCCGACCATTTGCCCGGAACGAACGCTGTAAAGGGGAGTCCAGTCATACCCTTCGCCGTACATGATGCTCGTGGAGAATGGGTTTCTTCCGACGATCCACTGGGCCTGCTTTTGAGCTAAATCTTCTGCACCGATGTCTCCGCGCAACTGTGCAGCGGTTGAGAGCGCCTTGGCTTCGGAGAGCAGGACGCTGGAGTTGCCTCGGAAGTCGAACCAGACGGGAAAGCGGCGAAGATAATAGTCCCCACCCAGAGGTACACCGCGGCGAACCTCTTCTATATAGGTCGCACGATCCGCGGTAAGTAGAGGCGTCGAGGTGTTCAGGACGGTTGCGGCCGTTGCGTGCGGAAGGAGGCTTGCTTCGCTTTCGCGGTATACCGCTGCAGGCAGCATGTCATACGGCGCATCGACCACTGCCGCCATCTGTTGGTAATACTTTGAATGGAGAACGATCGCGGAGTACCACTTCATCCATTGGGTATCGTCCGGGAGTGCGTTGCAGAGATGAGCCAGCGCGACGATCGGCTCTTCTTCCTGTCCGAGATGTAAGCGGTGAAAGAGATTTTCGCGCTTGGGACCTGTGTAGAAGTAGCCTGTCATAGGAATGGTCCACGGCTGTAGCTTTCTCTCCTGCGAGGCTAGAATCTGGTTGCCGAGCTCGACTGCCTTATCTGCGTAGAGCTGGTCGCCGGTTGCGCGGTATAGGTCGATCGACGCGATGGCGCCGAAGGAGATTCGCTCCAGTTCGTCTTTCTGGCCGTAGATCTCCGGGAGCGGAGAGGCGGTTTTCAGTCCTTCCACGGCAAACTTCCAATCCTGTTCGGCGGTGGCCAGACTGCGATTGGCCAGTAGCGGATCGGTGTCCTTCAAGACGCGGGCAGCCAGTGCTTCTACCGCTGCAACCCTGAAGTTCCATTCAGGATCGTTGACCGCCTGGCCAAATCGGTCGTCCGCGTCGCCTATGATTCCGTTGGTCCAGTAGCTGATGAGTTGGCCGGTAGTGCGATAACCATCTCCGAAGTTTGTCTTGAGTACCCAGCGCAAACCCCACTCTGCCTCGAGGACGAGCCTGTTGTAAAGCGCGGGATCTTCGCCTTGAAGCTTTAGGCGCTCGGCGAGTTCAAAGAGCGCGTAGGACATACCGGGGGTATTTCCAGTTGCGCTCAGGTCGCCGGCATCGTGATAACCGCCGTTGACGAGAATGCGTTTGTCGCCATGGATACTGTAATCATCCTGGTGACATATTCCGTGAATGCCCGGTATCACCGTTCCACAGCGTTCGCTATACATGAAGTTAATGGTCTTCAAAATACTTTCGCGCCACGCATCGTCGCCAATTCGAAAGGGACGCGTTGTTAACCCTCCCGAACGAAGAAGATAGTTTCCCGGCTGCTGAACATCGGAGAAATCAAGAAGTTCATAGCTGCCTAGTTGCGTCTTCTGTTGCTTGACCGGCCCAGTGAGGACGATTTTTCCAGTGTCCGCGTCGATGATCGAAAAATCATGTCCTGGCAGATCGCTTCCGATGGCTGTTTTAGAAGAGCCAGACACATATCCGGCATGACTGAACGCAATCTTGCCCGGTGAAACGTCCCATCCTTCGACGTGGTCCGGCACAACGGTTTGTAACTCCATTTGATCGATGTACAGAACGGTCTTGTCTCCGGGATCGGGAAACATCTTTGGCAGGCCATATGCGAAATCGAGCGCGGTGATTTTGTCCCGAGACAACGGGGCGATCTCCCAGACAACATGATTCCACTGGCGGTTCTTTAGTGGAATGGATTCGTCGCGCCCCTCGTTGGTATCGTCCGGCAGTATGTGGGATCCGTCGTTGTGAAGTATCAGGGATGCGGAGATGGCTGGCGCTCCGTCCACGTCGGGGTAGACCCAGATCGAGATTCGGTTATAGCGGCTCCAATCCTCGGAGGGAAATCTGCGCGTCGCGATAAGATCCTGCCAATCCCCGCTTCCGTCAACACGGCCCATATTGAACGTGGACTTGATGCGGAGGGAATGCTCACCATCCTTCACCTCCTCGGTAGAGAGGCTCATCTCACCCTCGCCTTTGAAGGTCCACTTGGACAGATCCTCCATGCCGTCCAGAAGGCGAGAGTCGAGGACCTTCTTATTGAGCCAGCGGAATTCTGCGCCATCTTGATAGACGGGCTGCATCGGCCGCTCAGGAGCTTCTAGCTGCGCCTGAATGCAGTGGACGGCGAAGACCGAGAAGAGGGCAAACCCGACCAGCAGTCGGTATACCGAGTGAAACGAAGGCTGTCTTTGCAGCGGATGCATTCTGGCCATGCCGTGGGCACTTCCCGTGAAAAATACACCGTGGACCGTCATTTCACACGCCCGGGTCGGAGCGTTTCTAGAGCAGGTTCTGCAATATACCCTCAATCTTCCTCTTTCTTTATTGTTCCGAGTTGAAGTCGTTGATCAATGAAAAATGATCGTTTATGGCACCATTCAATCATGAGAGTGCCGTTTCTCTGACTTTTTGTGGAAAAATATCTTGCGAATTTCGCGTAGCTGTGATTTCATGGCATCACTCCAGCAGACGATGCGGTAGAGGCAATTGATGCATTAGGTCGGCTAAAGCATCAGTGAGGCGAAGACAAAGACCAAACGTAATCTGTTGGCCGCAATCGTTTGTTTCGACACTTGACTCTTCGCTGATGGTAAAAGTTCACGAACTTCAGTAGTTTGAATCGCTTCGACATGTAAACCCTGTATTGAACACGATTTCCCGGGGAACAGCGTATGCACCGCCGGTGTGTGCCCCTCAGATATAGCCGCTCAGACCGTTTTGTTGAAGGAATGTCCTCCGATTCTCCTGCTCTACTTTCCGTGCATAACCGGTACATATGTGTGTGCACATCCTCAATATTCTTTTTTTTGATCGTTTAGCCTCAATATGATCTTGTATTCTTTTTTGTTTGGCTGTATTTTTGCAATCACCGATCCTGCGGCGACCAACATCAAGACATCTTCTCCTTAAGAGCAGGCTTGATCCACCGTTACTCTTCAACGCAACGATTTCTTGGAGGCAATGATATGAAGCGAATTTGTTTACTGATAGTGCCGCTCTTGCTGCTAGTCTCCCTATCGGGCGTAGCTCAAACTGTCACTGGTGCCATTCGAGGCATCATCACCGATCCCTCTGGGGCCATTGTCCCTAACGCTACCGTTACTGCCATCGATACAGCAACTGGCGTCGCAACAGTAGCGAAAACAAACCAGGCCGGTGAATATGCGATCCGGTTCCTGCAAATTGGACAATATAAGCTGACTGTGGAAGCACCGGGGTTCACGACTGCGAAATATGGGCCGTTCGCTCTTGAAATCGACCAGACGGCGCAGATTAATATCCCGTTGACGGTAGGGTCTGCTACGACAACGGTGGATGTGTCCGAGCAGCTGCAGCCGATTCTGAACACCGAGAATGCAACACTTGGAGAGACGTTTACCGAAAATACGATCAACAATGTTCCGCTGAATGGCCGCGATTTTTCTCAGTTGACCGTCTTTACGCCGGGCGCTGTTTCCACCGGCTATGGCATGTTTGGCTCGCAAAACTCTGTAGAGCGCTCGACAAATGCCGGTAATGAGGCAGACGTCAACGGTAGCCGGCAGCAATCGAACAACTACTTGCTGGATGGCCAGGAGATCAACGAAAACCTCAACAACACGATCGGCTACAACCCCAGTCCTGACTCTCTGGAGCAGATGCGCGTCATCGCCTCGAACGCCAACGCCGAGTTCGGTAACGTCAACGGCGGCGATGTGATCATGGTGACGAAGAGCGGTAGTAACCAGTTCCATGGCAGCGTCTTCGGGTTTCTGGAGAACGAGAATCTCAATGCAAATAGCTGGCAGAACGATAACGCCGGTATTCCGAAAACTGGTTATACTCAGACGATCTTCGGCGCAACCTTCGGCGGTCCGATCATCAAAGATAAGTTGTTCTTCTTTGTCGACTACGAAGGTCTACGTGAGCACAGCAGTGGGTTGCAGACTGCGAGCGTCGCACCGGCTGCCTTCCGCACAGGTGACCTTTCTCTCCTCCTGAGCCCAACTTTTCCTGGTGGCCCCCGTCAGCTCTACGACTCGCAGACAATTGGGTCAAACGGGCAGCCGGTTCCGTATGCCAACAATCAAATAACAATTACGAATCCTGTGGCTCTATACCTATTCGGCAACCCTGCTGCTTACCCGCTTCCGAACCATGCGACCAGTGATCCCGCCGGCATCTATAACAACTTCGTCGGGCCTGGGAACAGCACAGAGAAGAATGATCAAGGTGATGTGAAGATTGACTATCACTTCCGTGCCAGTGACATTATCTCGGGTCGGTACTCCCAGGGAATTGCTCGCGATGCAACCGTCAGCGATCCCATACCGGTCTTTTTCCCCAGCGCCTCGAATTACCCGGATCATCTGGCAACGGGAACCTGGACCCATACGATCTCTCCTTCTATCGTCAACTCATTCCGCGGATCATATGCGCGTATCCGCTTCAACAGCGGTGTCACGACCGACCCCAGCGGTATCTTCGGACTTACCGGCAACTCGCTTGTTGGCATCCCGAGCCCAGCGCAACAGACCGCTGGCTTCAGCCTTCAGTCCTTCAACGGCGTTGAAAGCGGACCGCCGGGACCGAACAACAACGCCAGCAGCCAGGGCAATGGTTACCTCAGCAGCTTTGGGGCTAACCCAACGCCCGAAATCTTCATCGACAACGTCTTTGAATACTCCGAAAACCTCACATGGCAGAAGGGCCGTCATCTCATGAAGTTTGGAGCGGAGTTTACCCGTTACCAGCAGAATAGCTTTTATCCAGGAAACGACGGCGAATTGGGTGACTTCACCTACACTGGCCTCTATTCCAGCAATTCTCAGGCTCCTACTGTGGGTCCTGGGCAACCCATCAATGGGACTGCAGGTTATCAATTCGCTGACTTCCTGACTAATCGTGTGAACGATGTTCAAGTTGGTTCAGTGACTGGAAGAACCGGACAGCGCCAATGGCGTGATGCCGTCTTTGGCCAGGATGACTTCAAGTTGAAGCCGAATCTGACGCTGAACCTCGGCCTGCGTTGGTCGTTTGATCAGCCCATCTATGAGGTCAACAACAAGATGGCGAACCTCAACCTGGCAACGGGAGCTATCGAGTACGCCGGGGTCGATGGCAACAGCCGCGCACTCTATGATGCGGTTTACACGGAATTTCAGCCTCGGGTTGGATTTGCTTACTCGGTGAGGCCGAGACTTGTAGTGCGCGGCGGCTACGGCATCACGAGCTACCTTGAAGGCTCCGGCGCCAACCTTCGGTTGACCCAGAACCCACCCTTCCATGTGGACTTCGAGCAACAGGGCCAGAATCCCACCGGTGCAACGCCTGCGACCTATGCGCCGGGCCTGTTTTATAAGGCTTCGGACGGCTTCCCGACCACAGTTCCTCCTACGACGACGTTCTATGCCTGGAAGAAGCAGCTTCGGCCGGCCATTACCCAGGAGTTCAGCCTGACGACCGAATACGAGTTAACCGATACAACTGCTTTGAGCGTGGGCTACGTCAGCATCCTCGGCCGGCACCTCATCGATCCACAGTTCGGCAATCAGTTGACGTCACCTGGCACCACGGCACCGTTTGCCAATGTCGTAGGACAGGTTGGTATTGTGAAGATTACTGGCTCTGACTCCGACAGCAACTACAACGCTCTGCAGGCTACGATCCGTCAGCGTCTGCGGGGAGGTTTGGAGTTGACTGCGAACTACACCTACTCCAAGTCGCTGACAAATGATATTGGCTTCTACGGAGTATCTAACAGCAACAGCGGGCAGTACTATCAACAGAATGCATATGACTTCAACTCTGAATACGGACCTGCGGGCTTTGACGTTCGTCATGCTCTCAACGTGACGGGAGTTTATGAGCTGCCGTTTGGGCGCGGAAGAAGATTTGCTGGAGGCGCGAATCGTGTAATCGATGAGGCCATCGGCGGCTGGAAGCTCAGCGGTTCCAACGTGAGCTACAGCGGATTTCCAGTCACTGTCAGTTCTCCCGCAAATTACTCGGGTCTTGTATATGCCTTCACGGGTGCGGCGAGACCCAACCAGATCGCTCCTGTACATGTCGTAAACCGCTCCCTGAATGCGTACTTTGGAACTTCTGCACAGGCTGCTTACATTCCGCAGCCCAGCGACGCGTTCGGCAATGTCCGTCCCGGCTCACTACGCGGCCCAGGCTACGAACAGATCGATATGTCGCTCCAGAAGTCGTTTGCTCTCTTCCGCGAGCATGCTCTCGACTTCCGAGTTGACGGCTTCAACCTGTTCAACATTGCAAGCTACGCAACGCCAGACAGTGGTATGACTGACAGCAACTTCGGTCAAATCACAAATACCAGTTCAACAGAACGCCACCTCCAGCTTTCGCTCAAGTACAAGTTCTGAGCGTAAGTTCAACCGCCGGAGGGATTGCTTTACTGCAATCCCCCGGCGCTTCAGCATTTTTTTTGACTTTACTCTCCAAAGGCAAACGCAACCTATGCCCCGCTTATGATTGGGCGGATAAATTTACCACACACGGGATACCTAGCACCACAAACTTACCAGGAATCACCACCGCAAAACACCGTATTCGCATATCTCTTACNATCCGGCCAACTCGGCCGCAACTAAGGAAACGCACTCCCCCAACCCCTCGGTTTAGCCTTTGTCGAGTCTCCCCGTGATGCAAGCACGTGCGTTCGCGGCGGAGTTCACTCGTGGGGAAGGCTGATGGCGTAGAGATACCAGGCAGCATGGGGAAGCCACTCTTCCGTCCAGCGCCAATCTTCGTCTTTCCCAGTCACCGCGAAGCCCTCGTTGAAGGCGATACCATCCTCATCGTGCAGGCCGGCAGTAATGCCGTTGATGATCGAGCCTGGAGCATTCGTGTATTTGTAGGACCGGAAGAACATGTAAGCTGCGTTTCCATGACCGCTACCGATGAGCATCGTGGTGTCGAATGGATTGCGACCAAGAATCCAATGTAGTTGGTTCCAGGCATAAGTTCGCAACGCCGATTGAAAGGCAGGTTCATCGGCGAAGAGTGGTAGCGCCATTCTCGCGGCAGCAGCCAGCGACGCCAGCCGGGCGTTCTCTCCCTGCCACCACGGCGCAGCTTCGGTATCGTGGGGAAAGAAGAATGCGGTCCGCAGCGTTCCCTCCCCCATCCGAACCAACTGACGCGCGTAACCGAACGGGTTGTTCACCTCGCTGGTCACGGCAAGCTCAAAGCGCAGAGAGCGTTGCACCGCCTCGCGAACGCGCCTCTGCTCCCCTGGGGATGCAATCTCGGCATATGCGAGTAGGCCGATGATCGGCAGCCCGGCATCCGAGGGATGAAAATATGGGCGTGTCTCATCATTGGCCCTCCAGTAATCGCGATAGGGACCGGATGTCGCGAGACGCTCCATGAGGTGCATCGCCCGACGATCCGCCGCGGAACGGTAGATATTTTCGTGGCTCGCGCTGTACAACTCGGTTGCTGCCATCAGGGCGCAGTAGTCGTCGAGAATATTTTCCTTGCCGTCATTCAGCAGTTCGCGATTGTGGACATCCAGAAATTGAAAAGCCTCTTCCGCAGCGCGCAGATATTCCGCGCGGGTGAAGTCCCCGTCGTCGGCTGGCATTGTGCTCGCTAGCGCGAGAGCGGCGATCGCCATACCTCCGCCCGCACGAAAACTCGCCTGGTAGGCATAGGGGCCTTCGGCTTTGTCAATTTTCTCGGTCGAGTCGGCAGTGCTTCTCTTGATCTGGGTGCGCCAGTTCGGATTGCCAATGGCTCGGTCCTGCGGCAGTTTATTCTTACCGGGCGCAGCAATCGACTCAAAGAACGAACCCCTCGGGCGCTTCATCCTGACCAGAAAGTCGGCTCCGTAGATTCCCTCATCGAGCATCCGTCGCTCATACTCACTGAAGTTATCATCGTGCCGAGCTTTCAGTGCGTTGTAGCTCTTCAACAAACTCCAGACCACCAGGGGGACTTGTTGTGGATTGAAGTAGGACGTTGGATTCTGGTGAGAGAGATGAATCCCGTAGTCTCCGGTCGCGTCATACCAACCACCATGCACATCGACAAAGCCCTTCTGGCCACCGGGAAGTGGCAAATGCCGATCCACTCTATTCATCAGACCGCTGGCCCGCTGGTCTTTGAAATAAAAAACAACGTTTGAAAGCGTGTTGCGCTCGAGGACATCCTCGTTGATCTCGAACGCGCAGGAACTTATCTCCGCCGCGTCTGCGGTAACCTGGAGGGCGTAGTGACCGGCTTTTTGCCATGACGAGAAGTCCGCCGTCCAGAAAATGCGGTCACCCCATGAGTGGACTTGCCCGGACGGAATCAGGTCTCCCGTAAGAACCGACTTGCCTGTATCCACATCGATCAGCACAAACTGTTTCAGGCGATCCTGCGCGGTGGCAACGACCAATGCCTGCTTCGGCGCCTGAATATCGTAACCGATTTGGTCGACGACCACATGGACTTGGCCCGTACTTACTTGAACAAAGATGCTACTCAGACAAAGTGCCAGCAATAGCTTCAGGTTGTTGATAATTTGCCATCCCTTCTTAAAAAACATGCATACGCAAGTCCAGCCCTGTCTTAGTGTGCCGCTTGTCACTGGAGGCATCTCCACTTTAAACCTGTCCCTTTGGGGGCAGGACAATGTCGATTATTAGTCTAGAGAACTACCAAAATCTTTGGTACGTTTATTTAGGAAGTGTCCGCCTTGTCAGGAACCCGACTCTTTGTGCTTTGCGTCGCTTTTGTTGTTCCCGCGCTGTGTGCGGCCGCAACCATCAGGCCGTCGACACCCATGGTAGTCGGCTATGTCTTTCCCCAGGATGCAGCACTCCAGCCAGGCGAGATCGATGCGCTCAGCCTTACTCGAATTAACTATGCCTTCGCCAACATCGCAAATGGCCGCATCGTCACGGGGTTCTCTGACGATGCGAAAAACCTTGCGTTTCTGCGGGCCCTTAAGCGGCAGAACCCCTCGCTGACGATTCTTGTCTCCGTCGGGGGATGGCTATGGTCGACCAACTTTTCCGATGTGGCTCTCACACCGGAGAGCAGGAAGGTCTTCATCCGGAGCGTAACCGACTTTCTCACTCGCTATGATCTCGATGGGCTCGATATCGATTGGGAGTATCCCGACATGCTCGGATCCGGCCATCCGTTTCGCGCCGAAGACAAGCAAACCTTTACTTTGCTGCTGAAAGAGCTGCGTCAACAGTTCAATCGAGAGACAAAACGGACCCATCGAAAACTTTACCTTACGATTGCCGCGGGCGCTTCGAACGAGTATCTCGCACACACACAAATGTCGAAGGTTCAGAAGTACGTCGATACCGTCAATCTTATGACGTACGACTACTATGAACCGGGTTCAGATTCGACAACTGGCCACCACGCACCTTTGTTTACAAATACCGCGGACCCCAAGAGGATATCTGGCGAAGCGTCTGTGCTGGCATTTGAACAGGCTGGAGTGTCCGCCGCCAAGATCCTTCTCGGTGTGCCTTTCTACGGCTACATATGGGGTCAGGTAGCGGAGAACAATCACGGACTGTTCCGAGCGGGAAAGCCGGTACCGAAGGGGTATGCGCCCTACAGCCTCATCACCGAGACTATGCTAAACCATGGGTTTATACGGTACTGGGATCCGATCGCTTCGGCGCCTTATCTCTACAGCTCAGAGAAGCAGATTTTCGTGTCGTATGAAGATCCAGAATCTCTCGCCGCCAAATGTCGGTACGTTCTCACACACAAGCTCGGCGGGGTTATGTTCTGGGATTACTCTGGCGATCCATCCGGAACATTACTGGGCGTGATCAACCAAACTTTGCAGAAGCAGGCAACCAAGGGCGCACAAACCAGATGAATGCAATCGACACGATACCTCTGAAGAGCCAGTCCTCTAGCACGGGCACCTCCCGTGTTGTCTCCATCGACATCTTCCGCGGACTCACAATGGCTGTGATGATTTTCGTCAATGAACTGGACAGCGTGCGAGGCCTGCCTTGGTGGACTCATCACGCGCCTGGCAATGTCGATGTGATGACCTACGTCGACATGGTCTTTCCGTTCTTCTTATTTATCGTCGGCATGTCTTTGCCTTTGTCGATCGCACAAAGGCTGAAGCGCAGCTCATCGATGCTTGCGCTGTGGGTGCACGTCGTCGTTCGTGCTCTCGGCCTCATCGCGCTCGGGCTCATCCTTGCAAATGCGGAGAAGGCCGATCCGACGAGAATGCCAATCAGTGGAAGCACCTGGGCATTGCTTGGCCTTATAAGCGTCTCACTCTATCTGAATATCTACGTCAAATCGCAACACTTTCCTGCATACTCCCAAATTCTTCGGCTATTGGGGCTGGCGGGGGTGATCGTCGTGTTCGCCATCTTTCGTCGCACCGCGCATGACGGCCATCCCGCATGGATCGACGGCTCTTATCCGGAAATACTCGGTCTCATCGGATACAGCTATTTGGCCGTAGCAATTCTATACATCCCGACTCGCAGGTGGGCATGGGCGTCATGGGCGTGGTTTGTGTTATTGGTCACGTTTTGTGCATTGCATACAGGAAGGTTTATCGCATTTCCACATCACCTTCCTCTTTATTTCTGGCCGTTTGGTAACGGGGCATTGCCATGCATCATTATGGCCGGCATTATTACCTCTTCAATTTTTTTGCGAGCAGACCGGTGTCCCAATCCGCGAAGAGCGATTCTCCTGGCTATCGGCTTCGGCGTTCTTATTCTCGCAGCAGGGAGGATGTTGACTCCATTCGGCATCTCGAAGATTCGCGCGACGCCAACCTGGTGCCTCTACAGCATCGGAGCCAGCGTTCTCTTGTTTACACTCCTCTACTGGATATGTGATGTCAAGAAATGGACGAAGTGGGCGTTTCCTGTACACGCCGCAGGTTCGAACACTTTGCTCACCTACCTGCTGCCCGACCTCTGGTATTTTCTGATGGTCTCATTAGGGGTCACATACTTCGATATGCATTTCAATTTTGGTTGGGCGGGAGTAGTGAAAACGTTGATCTTCACCTTCTTCATACTTGCCATGGCCACAGCTCTTACGAAGGCAAAGGTCCGACTTCAACTTTGATGCAACTATATCGTCGAGCGCCCATTAAAGTCTCCGGGAAGCAAAATGAAGGCGACGTATTTTCAGATAAGTTATTGTTAGCTTCTACGCTAGCTAGTCCCTATTGAGTTCATTTGAAGAGTAAATCCATTTCGGTCGGTAGACCCTCCCACCTGCGGCACACTAAAGCGCTTACAATTCTGAAGCTCTTGCGTGAAGTGGGGTCATGCTCAAAGGCAGACCTCGTTCGTGCTTCGGGCCTGAGTGCACCGACAGTCACAAGCGTGGTCGACGATCTACTTGCGGCTGATCTGGTCAAGCCTGTAGGCGAAGGGGAATCAAGCGGTGGGCGACCGCCGGAGATGATCAGTTTCAAGGCAGAGCGAGGGTGCATGCTCGCCGTTGAGATTGAGGCAAGTTTCCTTTCGTTTCTGCTCACCGATCTAAGCGGAACGGAATTGGACAGAGCACAGGTCTTGCTCGCAGGCCAAAAAACAACACCTGGGGCGATCTGTCGTCTCATCGGCATTGAGGTCCGTCGCCTGCTCAGGAAGCATCGGAAGACACGCGATAAACTGCTCGCGATGGTGGTTGGAGTTCCCGCCATTACAAACGTTGAGGATGGAATCGTCCTGTCGATCAGCACCCTTGAAGACTGGCGTTCCGTTCCGCTGCATGCCCTGCTCAGTAGTGTCGTCGATTGCGTGGTTATCGTTGAAAACGATACGAATCTTGCCGCTCTGGGTGAGCGTTATCGCGGGGCTGCGCAGAGGGAAGAGAGCTTTATCTACATCAACATTGCCGCCAATGTCAGCGCGGGTATCGTTCTTGGCGGCCAGATTCATCATGGCGCGCAGTGGTCGGCTGGCGAGATCGCATATCTTCGACTGCCGCATGTACCACGTAGATATCCCACCCTGCATGAGTTTGGTGAGCTCGAGATGGTCTTGACCAGCTCCGGAATTCTCAAGAGTTGGCACGAGGCCATCTCGAAAACGCACGGTCAGGCGACCTCACGGCGCATGGATGCCTTGAAGGTTTTGAATCTGGCCCAGGCCGGGGATCCATGTGCAAAACAAATCATCCAGCATCGTGTCGCGATCGTATCCGACATCATCGTGAACCTATCTCTCATCCTGAATCCGGGCCTGATTCTACTAGGGGGAGAGGTGGGTAGCCATCCGGTGCTATTGAACTCCGTGCACAAGCAGCTTGAGCGATGTGAGTTCGCTGTCACCAGGATAGCTGTCGCCACGCTAGGGGACGCCGGAGTGCGATGGGGAGCGATCGCTGTCGGCCTCGAAATGGTTCCTGGCATCCTGCTTCCACACCCTTTGTCCTAAACCGCACAGGGCTGCTAATAGATTATTAGAATAATCACACAGGGCGGCCCAATGCATGTCGAAGGATAAGTAACTACTGACCAACCATGAATAGGATAGGCGCTTTGAAAATCGGCACCAAACCGGCGCTACGGTTCTCAAGTGTACAGACCTTATCTCATCAGGCTGAAGAGATCTTCGCTCCCAAGAGTATTGATTACGCTTAATAGCGCTTGGTGCTGGGTTTCCGCAGAGGATAATTGAGTGGCCACGGACGCTGGATCGGCTGACACTAGAGTGCTCTGCGCTACTTGAAGCTGGCTTTCTTCTGTTTGAGTGTACGTGCTCGTCGACTGCAATCGATTCAGCGAACTGTCGAGCGTACTGCGTTGGTCGGACAGTTGTCCGAGTGAGGTTGTCAATGCCGCTGTATCGGTCGTGAGACTGGCGGTTGGAGCGCCACTAGTAAAGTCCGCGATCAGTTGGTTGAGTGCGCCCAGTACTCCCGAACTTCCAGATCCGAAAACGGATGATCCGGGAAGATTGACTTGGAGGTTCTGTCCATTCGGCGTTTGAACAAACTGGATCTGTGAATCACCGGCATAATTGGTCGTTGCGGGTGTGGTAGAGGTATCGAGTGTAAACGGCTGCACCGACCCTTGACTTCCGCCAAACAGATATTGTCCCTGATAACTCGTATTCGCTAGAGAGAAAACCTGATCGCGAATCCCGCTTAGCTGCTGCGCGATCGTTGTGGTGTTGGAACTATTCAGCGTCCCGTTATTACCCTCTACTGCGAGCGACAGAGCGGACGTTATCTGGGTCACAACATCCCCTAAAGTCGAGTCAGCGACCTGCATTAGAGACGATTCTCCCGATGCCGTCTGGACAAAGGTATCGTCTTGAGAAATCGAACTGGCCAGAAGCGTGCTTTGCGCCACTGCGACCGGGTTGTCTTGCAGGGTTACAACACTCAATCCACTCGACAACTCGGAGGTGAGCGTATCCTCTACGCTGCTTGACTGGTTCAGCGCTCCCGCTAGATTGTTGATGTAATTCGGATCTACTAACAATGCACTCTCCTGAGTTGTGACTTGTGAGCCGAGAAGATCTCTTGCCGACTTTAGGTCACTGTCGTTTCTACGCCAAGATTGATCGCACTCGCCATAAGCGAATCCACAATCGTAAAGACCTGCGATGCCGCTTGATAAGAACGCTGGTATTGGGTCAGGTTCGAAGCTTCCTCATCGAGGGATACGCCGGAGAGAGAATCGCGCTGCGTTGTAAGCTGTGTAAGCGTCGCCTGCTGCGCCGTGTTGTTAGTGGTCGCTCCTGCAGTATCGCTGCCTATTTGGCCGAGGAATGACGCTAAGAAGCCCGACGCCGTCTGGCCGCCGACGATATTTGCGGTCGATAGATTGGCTAGGGCCGTGGCATTATTATTGCCGGACGATCCCTCGCCAGGCGCAGCAGCAGCGATTGCCCCTGGATCGGTTGGCAAAACTTGAATCGACGCAGCGGCGCCAGCCTGACTGGTTGGAAGAGTAAAGATTGCCTGACCAGGATTTCCACTACTATCAATTCCCTGCTCGTTCTGCTGATTGATCTGAGTCCCAATCCCATAGGCCAAGCTATCCAACGCACTTGAATAAGCTGGCAATTCTGTATCTCGAGCTTGCAAGATGCCCCCCAGATCTCCGCCGGTCAGGTTAGAAGTTATATCCTGGGGAGGGTCCCCTGCGAGAACGTCGGTATTTCCTCCGACCTGTGTCGTACTTACTGCGAATGATTGACTGCCACTTACTAATAGCGCTCCGCTGCTGGTCGTCAGTGTGATGCCATTCTGCGGTGTCGAAATCTGGTCCAACCCAACCAATTGAGAGAGTTGAGCTATTGCCAACTGCCGTTGATCTTCGAGCGTTCCGGCGTCTGCATTAGGACTAATACTGGCGATCTGCGCGTTGAGTGAAGCAACCGCTGTGGTGAGCGAGTTCACTTGGTTGACATCGCCGGTGACCTGTTGATTGAGGCTCGAAGATACCTGCGCCAATTGGTTTGCCGTCGAATTAAAGTCCCCGGCTAACGTATTCGCCGCTGACAGTACACTCTGCAGCGTTGCCGCATCGGAGGGATTGCTCGTCAGCGCGGACAGAGAACTGAAAAACGAGTTTATATCGGTGCCGAGCTGTGTCGAACTTGCCGATGTTGACGTAGAACTCAGGCCAAAAATATTCTGCACTTGCTGTAAGGCTGATTCAAGCGCGCCGCTTTGGGCCTGAATCTGCGTTTGCTGCTGCACGCGCTGTTCAAGAACCCGATCTCGCTGTGAGACGGCGCTTGCCGTAACCCCTGCACCGTAAGTTCCACTGCTGAGCGTAACGGCGTCCACCGACTGAAAGCTCACGACTTCGTTTGTGTAGCCGGCGGTGTTCTGATTCGCGACATTGCTCGCAGTCACATTCAGCGCGACTTGATCCGCAAGCAAGGCTTCCCGAGATATGTCTAGCAGTGATGTTAGTGTGCCCATTGATCTCTCGTATTTCTTCCGTGCAGGCGATTGAGTGCCTTCAGATTTGTTTCACAGTTCTGGAGGACAAGTTCGAGTATGCGCTTCTTAGCCATGATCAAATCAAAGCTATCTCTACTGCACCTGGCGCCAGAACTCGCGAAGGCGGAAATTCGCCTTTCCAGAACCTGCAGTCTGTTGAAGTCCAGAACTGTAAGCGCCTGGATGGTCTCGTCGAGCACATCGGCCACGGCTTGATCGATTGCCATTGCCATCGTTACTCCAACAAAGATTGAATGATTTTGTCGGCTACCGCCGAAGACGACACACTGTAAGTACCTGCTGCAATGGTCTGTTGCAGAGACGTTACTTTCTCGGACCGCGCGTCAGAGCCCTCCAGTGCGTGGGCTACAAGGCCAGATGTTGCGCTCAGGGTGGTTTGGTCAGCATGCTGCACATTCGAGTTCGATACTGCAAGCCCACTGGTTTCACCAGAAGATGCATTTGCCTGTTTCGTTGAAGCCGCTTCGGATGTGGTGATCGAACCGATTGCCTGCTGCGGGATCCCATTTACATAACTCATGATGTGCCTCCATCTACTTGAATGTATCGGTTCGGAATCCGGAAACTTTAGTACTGGATATATTCTTTTCGGAATTTTTCTGGTGCTCAAGTTTGACTTGTGAGATGACCTGTTTGGCGATACCAAATCCGCCCCCTTTGGAGATGGCTTTGGCAAAGGCCTCGGTCCCAAAGCTGCTTATGGTGTCAGAGGCACTATCGCTGTCGGTTGTCTCATCGCCGCCCCAACTGTCCTTCCCGCCGCGCATAGGTTTCAGCATCTCCTGCATCATCATCGCTTCGAATTGCTCCGCTGCGTCAACCAGTTTAGCTTGTTTTTTCACGTCTACCTGCGGATCGATCTGGCTTGAAACATCCGACGTGATTTTCATAGCACCTCAATCTCGGCTTCCAGCGCTCCGGCGGATTTCATAGCCTGAAGAATTGAAATGACGTCTCGCGCAGAGGCCCCGATGGTCTGCAGGCTTCGTACTAGATCATCCACGGTTGCACCCTGCTTTAGCTCGATACGATTAACGGGTTTATCCAGTGCATCGATCCGTGTCTGCTGGACGACCTGTGTCGTACCTCCGGAGCGGCCATTGGGCTGCGATACCTGAAATTCGCTGACAACATTCACAACCAGGCCGCCGTGAAGAATGGACACCGGCTGCAACACCACAGTCCCCCCGATGACAACTGTCCCCGTGCGCTCGTTGACGACTACCTTTGCCCTTGGATATATGGGCACTTCAATCGACTCCACTTGAGCAAGAAGCGCCGGGATATCTTCACCGTTTGCAACCGACAAATCAATCTGCCTACTGTCGACGACGTGCGCGGCCGGCCGACCCAACTCATGGTTGATCGCCTCCTCCATAGCCTCCGCACTGTGAAAATCTGCGTCGTCCAGCAGCAGAGAAAATTGTTTTCTCCCGGCGAGTTCCAGCGGGATACCGCGCTCCACCATCGCACCGAGAGGAACTCTTGCAGTGTTCGGATGGTTGAATTGCTTCACATTTCCATTTACATTCACCGAGTATCCGCCTACGACCAACGGTCCCTGCGCCTGGGCGTAGATTTTTCCATCTGCGCCGTACAATGGCGTCATCAAGAGCAACCCACCCTCAAGGCTTCGTGCGTCGCCGGCGGAAGAGACCGTAATATCCAGCTTCATTCCCGGCCTTGCGAAGGGCGGCAATGTCGCAGCCACAAAGACCGCAGCAAGATTTTGTACACGAATCGATGCTGCAGGCACACTTACTCCCATTCGCAATAAAGCTGCCGCCAGAGTTTGAGCCGGAAACGTTGTCTGTTGACTGTCCCCTGTGCCCAGCAGTCCAACCACAATGCCGTAGCCGACAAGTTGATTGTCGCGAATACCTTCAATCGAAGAGATATCTTTAACGCGTGCTTCTCTTGGCGGCGCAGCTGGAGTATCCGATGCAAAGCCTACGGCATTGAAAGCAGAAAGCAGCCCCAGCCCGCATACACAATAGATGAGGGTGGTTTTTCCGGTCTTACGCCTCAAAACGGCTCGACGTTTCGATCCAATCATTTCAGCCTGCATAGTTCCCCATTAGAAGATCAAAAGCTGTTGCAACAGGCGGACCAAAGGATTCTGCCGGTGCGTGTAGTCATTGATAATTCCCTTGCCGCGAACTTCAAGTTCGAGACTTGATATAGCGGTCGAGAGTACCTGATTCTGTTGGGAGATGTCCTCAGGACGGACCAGACCACGAAGCAGAATCGTCTGTGTCTGCTGGCTGAACTCGACCTGCCGCGCTGCTTCGACCACAAGCATTCCGTTGGGAAGCACCTCAACCACCTGCCCCCCAAAGGTCGTACTCAGGCTCGAGTCGGTTGCGCTGGTTCCCTGGGCGTTCAATGCCGCCGATGAGTTCTGCGTAATGATGTTCTGCAGGGCGTTCCCTGCTTTTAGCGTCCCGAGAAGTCCAGAGATTCCAGAGTTTGCGTTCGAGGCACGTGAGTTTTTCACTGTGCCATCGGTTGAGGCCGCGAGATTTTCCGCAACTACTACCTGAATGAGATCATGAGGCCGCATGGCACGCACGTCGGTGGTCATACGCGTGAGCCGTCCGCTGTCGGTCCAGATAGATCCAGGGGCGGCCTGAACCGTCGAATTCTCCGCACGCACCCGCTCTAAATAGGAAGTCAGTGATGCAGCAGCAACATTGGGTTTAGGCTCCAAGGCCTTGCGAATAGAAGCCACCTGTGCCCGCAGTGACGCCGCAGCCAACAACAAGAGCAGCACAACCACTACTCCAACGGCAAAGCGACCCACACCTGCGGGTTGCGGAGACTGCCATGACAGCGGGATCACAATGATCTGCAAGCTCTTGTCCGGCGACCCCTCGCTNCTGTTTGTATGCGAATGTTTTTGAATGAGACCCATCATCGCTGCATCTCCACATCCGACGGTCCACGGACAACGCCGAGAAATCTCTCCTGAGTCGCTTGGTCGTCAGCGTTTCTGCGCAGTAATCGCACTCGGACAATCTTGCCTAGGCCGCCATTCTCCTCGGCCACGCCGACCACTTCGATGCGCAAGAGATCTTCCTGTTTCCACAATCGAACGACGTCTCCTGCATGCACCACAGTAATGGAGTAAACGCTGGTAACAAGCATCCGATTTGTCTCTGATGACGCCACCGGATCCGATTCCGAAGTCTGGACCGCAACGACTGGCCATTCCGCGTGGTCACAACTCGCGACGATTGCCCATCTCCGGCCCAATATAGGATCGGACTGGAATCCCGTCACGCGATACCCTCCCACTTGCAAAAGTGGTGAGAGTACGGAGCCTGCTCGGACTGCGTCAATAGCGGCATCGGGCGAGTTGTAGCAAGGGGGCTCCGCAAAGCCGCATGTGATTATACCACTTAAGCTAAGCGCTGAAATCCAACAGACGAAGCGGGCTACCCGCGAACAAAAGCTATGTCTCATAGATCCCCTAACGAACCAGCCCATTAATCTGTGAGTACATATCGTCAGCCACGTGGATCACCTTGGAGTTGCTCTCGTAGGCACGTTGGGCCAGAATCATTTGTACGAACTCCGCGACCACGTCGACGTTCGAGTTTTCGACATAGCCTTGCTGCAGCGTGCCCATCCCGCTGGATCCTCCTGGGGTGTCCGTGATGGGATTTCCGGAGGCTTGTGTCTGTTGCAACAAATTGCTTCCGATGGAACTCAGGCCTCCGGGATTTGCGAAGGTTGCCAGTTGCATCGTTCCTAGCTGCGCAGCGTTCGTCTGTCCCGGGAGCGTCGCCGTTACTACCCCATACTGAGAGATTGTGATATTGCTGGCGTTGGAAGGAATCGTAATAGCGGGAATGATCGGATCACCATCCGAGGTGGTGAGTGTGCCCTGACTGTTCACTTGAAAGTTGCCGGCTCGCGTGTAACCGATGGTTCCGTTGGGCAAGGTTACCTGGAAGAAGCCTGTCCCTTGAATCGCGAGATCGAGTGGATTGTTCGTCTGGTTGAAGTCGCCCTGCGTCATGATCACTTCACTAGCAGATGTCTTGGTTCCCAGGCCGACCTGTAATCCAGCCGAGAGCGTCTGCTGAGTCTCGGCTGAGCCCGGCGTGATGAGATTCTGGTAGATCATGTCCTCAAACTGCACCGTCCGTTGCCTGAATCCCGCAGTCGCCGAGTTGGCCAGGTTGTTTGCCACGGTGTCCAGATTTGTCTGCTGGGCACTCATTCCACTTGCCGCCGTGTATAAAGCACGTATCATTTTCAAGCTCCTTTTCTAAGTCGAAAGAACGCCGTGGTGGCGCGGTGTTATGTCACTCGAGGCAGGTCCTCTGATGCAGTCTTGTCGAAGTCGTTGTTGAAGACGCTCAGTGCTTTCTGCATCATCTCTGCCTGGCGCTGCACGAGAACCAGTTGCATGGTGCCGTGTACGGGATCCTCATTGGCACCTTCGAGGGAGCCCTCTTCAACCAAGGCGTTCGCTGGAATTGGTTTCGCACCATTCGCAGAGAAGCGGTTGGCCCCCTCGGCGGTAAGGACGGACTTGTCAGCGAAGTCAAAGGTTCCAACTTTTCCAACCATTACGCTTCCGTCCGCGTTAGTGACGGAGATGGTACCGTCGGGGGATACGCGGATGGCACCGGTTGGGATGGTGATGCTTTTCAGGTTTGGGTCGAGGACGGCCTCCCCCTGGCTAGTTTGGAGGGTGCCTGTCGACGAGCGTGAGAAGCCGCCGTCTCTGGTGTAACGAATGCCGTTTGCTGTGTTGATGGCGAAGAAACCCTGGCCCTGGAGGGCGAGATCTAGGGGGTTGCCGGTGGCCTGGAGTTCTCCCTGACCGAGATCGAGCGTGTTTCCACCGAGGACGCCGAAGCCGTTGACGGATTGTCCGACCTGGGACGCGGTATCGGGGTCCTGATCCACACTGCTGGCTAGGACGCCACTGAAGTAGTCACGCTGGGCGCGAAAGCCGTTGGTGCCCGCGTTCGCCAGGTTGTTGGCGGCAGTGTCGAGCGCCTGGGTGCGCGCCAGCAAGCCTGTATATGCTGCGTAGAGTCCGCTATCCATGCACAGGCTTATGCAGGTCTGTGGCCGAAGCTGAGGTTATGCAGGTTAGAGGGCACTAAGATCGCTGGGTTTGGATGCTATCCGTATGTCTCTCAAGGTTTCCGCAAGTTCGGCCGATAGAGGATTGAGGCCAGATCGGCACGGGAGAGAGTCGGTTGCGAGCTTTGATTATTGATGATTCGGGTGTAATGCGGAAGGTTATTGAACGGGCGTTGCGGCAGGCTGGGTTGGAACTTACCGAGGTGCTGGAGGCTGGGAACGGAGAGGCGGCTCTGGAGGTTCTTCGTAACGATGCCGCTAATTCGCTGAGCCTGATTATGAGTGATATCAATATGCCGGTGATGGACGGGTTGCGATTTCTAGAGTTGCGGCGGGACGAGAAGCTGGCGCAGGGCGTTCCCGTTGTGATGATTACGACGGAAGGTGGCGAAGAGGCCGTTTTGCGTGCGATCTCCGCGGGCGCACAGGGTTATATCTGCAAGCCGTTCACGGCGGAGCAGGTAAAGGTACGGGTGCTTCCGCTGATTCGGGCGGAGTAAGGGATCGTTTTGTCGGTTTTTGTCTCCACTCGAACGGAATTGGGCTTGAAAAACAGGGTTTCCGGTGGCTGAAGGAGCAAGTTTGCTCCGTGGCCCGGTGTCTTCTTGCTGTCTCCGTAGGGGCGGTGATGGGTCAAAGGCGCTAATGCCGGATTCACACCACATTAATTCGGTCGGCTGCTTTTTTCATAGGTGTTCCTATTTGTGCGAGGGTCCCCCTCCCCCTTAAGGGGTATTTTGTATGGATCTCCTTTATTTTGTTAGGCCTACAAGGCTGCTGTATCGCTAAAATATTGATATTGCTAGGTTTACGGCTAAAATACTTTGAATCAGTTGCTTATAGCTCTTCTCCCTGGGATCAAAAGCCTCGCAATGCTGCTTTGCCTCTGAGCTGGCTTGGAGCCCGCGTCCTTTGTTGGGTGTGATTTTTTTCAGTTGAGCGGCACGCTCTGGTTGGAGAGCCGGCTGCGTGGCTGTTTAGCTGCTAGTTCTATTTTACCGTATTCGCTGAGGCGATTAGGACAGGCCGCCTTGAAATAGTTTGTTGATTCAAAAGGCCTATATCCACTGGGGAAATGCGTCGGTCATGGTCTTTTTTTTGGCTTTTTGCGGGGTTGAAGGGCTTGACAAGGTTTTCGCGTGTAAAGGCATCGCCACATTCCGATGTGGATGATGCGAATTTGACGTTGGGTAAAGAGGGCCAAGTGCGTGCTGCGCGCACGGCGCGATCTGCCATCGAGGCAGACGCATCTGCGGTGCAAGAGTTGAACAGGGACAAAAGCCCCAGTCTTCGCTTTGGAATCGGCGACGGCTGGGGCGTTTTGTGGAATTGCAGAACTTTCTTTCTTGATCGGCTTATTCGGACTACTTCACTACGGACTGGAAGAGAGGCGACGACAGGAGGCTGGCGAACTGGCTGTCCGAAGAGGAGTAGGCGACGGTGAGGGTGCCGGCGTTGGAGTCGATTGTGGTCTGGTCGATGGCAGATTTCTCTAGCGGAGAGCCGGAGGTCTTCTTCACCAGGGAGATACCTTTCATGAGGGTCGCGGCGGTGGCGGCGGTGAGACTGTCGGACATGACGACTGCCATGTCGAACTTGACGCCGTTCTGGAAGTCCATCGTGTATCTGCTGCTCTTCATGCGATTTTGAACGGTGTCGTAGTCGGCAAGAGCGGAGGCGTCGCCAAGGACACCCTTCATCATGCTCTGAGTTCCCTTGGAGTCGAGCAGGCTCCAGACTGCCTTACTGTCGACTGCGGCCATATCGTTGACCATGTCGCTGTTGGAGAGGAAGTCGGGGGTGATACCGTCGCGTGCGTCAACCGCGGCGGTGACGGCGTCACGGTCGCCGAAGACCATGGTGGTCTGGTTGAGGAAGATGACGCTCATTCCGCCCGCGCCCATGGGGTAGATGCTGGTGTTACGCAGAATGGTGGGCTTGATCTTGTTCTTGGTGAAGTTGGCCATGATCTCGCGGGTGTGAAACTGGCCCTGAGCGATGCCAACAGTTTTGGTCCCCTTGTTGCCGTCGCGAAAGGCAGCGAAGGCGAGGACGTCGGCGTCCTGATCAACCTTGAGGCCGGAGGTCTTGAGGGCCACTTCGAGGCGCTTGAGTTCGGGGGGGAGGACGCGGTCTTTGAGGTCCATGGCAGCGGTGGAGTTTTGCATGGCGCGGTAGTCGACGACGATGAGTTGCTGGACGTCGTGGGGAATAGCCGACTTGGCGTCGCTGGAGAGTTGTGCGGCGTGGGCGATGGGCGCAAGGATGGTGGCTGTTGCGAGGGCCGCGGTGAAGAGATTCTGCTTGATCGACATAGTTACTTTTGCTCCTTGAATCTACTACCAGTGTAGCGTCAGTTGTTCCATTGTTTCGCTATTCCATTGTTCCGCGGATACGGCCTAGTGGCAAGACTACTTAAGGTGGGAGTTTGTTAGCAAAACATGCTACTTTAGTGGTAATTTGTGTGGGTTTTGAGGCTGTTACGGCTTATTGAGCGCGGTGGGGTCGCGGGATGGATTATCCAAGTGCCGAACGTTCTCTTGGACGAAATCTCTGATTTGCTGCAGTGAGGCCTGTGGCGCTGGAAATTTGGCCGCTTTAGGTCGTCGGATATCGATTCAATCTTCACTTCAACATCGCTCAATTCAGTAAGCAACGTCGGTGACTTGCGATGGCCGTACTCAGCAATCCCTGACAAGATTTTGGGCTCTACTTTGTAGGCGACGAAGTTGGTTGTGCAACTTCGTCGCGTTTGCGGCCGCACCTTTGGTCTTACTTCGGTATGTTTTGCTCTGTCCGCAGCACGGGCATGTTGAATGCGTCTATCATTGGAGCCAGGAAACGTTTTCTCTTTGATGCAGCGTTTCTGACCCGGATAAGAGTGACTACATCAGCCATGGACAAAACGACGAAGTTCCGCAAGACAGCAATGAAACACATCACGCATATTCTTCTCCTCATTGTGCCCACGCTGATGGGCCCAGTTGCGGGCGACGCGTTGGAAGCGCAGGTCGCGGGGCAACACCTACCCAGTTCGGATCATCCTGCTGCAGTCGCGGTCGGTTCTCCTATGCCCTTCTCCACGGTGCTTTATGGCGCTGCCTATTACCACGAGTATGAACCTTACGAGCGGCTTGACCAGGATGTGAAGCTGATGAAGGACGCGGGCCTGAATGTGGTTCGCATGGGCGAGTCGACATGGAGCCTTTGGGAACCGGAAGACGGTCAGTTCCAGTACGACTGGATGGATCGGGTCGTGAACGCTATGGGAAAGGCCGGAATCAAAGTGATTCTCGGGACGCCCACTTACTCCATTCCCACCTGGCTCTATCGGGAACATCCCGAAATCCTCGCACGTCCGCTCGGCGGTGAGAAAGCTTTTTACGGAATGAGACAGAACATGGACATCCAAAATGTCACGTTCCGTTCGTATTCGGAAAGACTGATCACGAATCTGGTGGAGCACTACAAAGACAATCCATATGTCATTGGCTGGCAGATCGACAATGAAACATCCTCTTACGGAGCATCGAACGATGATGTCTTCGCCGGGTTCGTCAACCATCTCAAAGAGAAGTTTGGAACTCCGGAGAATTTGAACAAAGCGTGGTTCTTGAATTACTGGGGCGAGGATGTTAATTCGTGGCAAGACATGCCGACGCGTGACAGCGCACAGAGCACGGGCTACAAGCTGGAATGGACGCGCTGGCAGCAGATGCGCGTTACGGATTTTCTTTCCTGGCAGGCGGATCTGGTTAGAAAATATCGACGTCCCGACCAGTTTGTTACAACGGATTTTGCTGGAGGAATGAAGCCGGACGTGAACGAAGAAGCCGTCAGTTCCTTCCTGGATACCGCAGCAATCAATGACTATCACGGCACGCAGGACCACTTTGATGGGTCACAACAGGCGCTCGTCGAGGATTACACGCGTTCGCTCAAACACAGCAATTTTCTGGTGACGGAGACCAACGCACAGAGCACGGACTGGACCTCGGCCTTTCAGTATCCTCCTTACGATGGGCAGCTGCGAGAGGATGTGTACACCCATATCGCGAATGGTGCCGACATGGTGGAGTACTGGCACTGGGCATCGATTCCGGCTAACCAGGAGACGTACTGGAAGGGCGTTCTGTCGCACGACTACGAACCCAATCGCGCGTATGCCGAAGTGGCCCGCACAGCGCATGAGTTGCAACACATCGGACCGCAGCTGGTGGGGATGCAGCTTCGTAACCAAGTCGCCATTTTGTGGAGCAGGGACTCGATGAACGCCCTCACCTTCATGCCGTTCACGTCGAGCGGGCCGCGATGGTCGTTCGCGGCACCGACTGCGGACTATGGATCGCTGGTGCGACAGTTTCACAAGGCGCTGTACACGCTTAACACTGGCGCAGATTTTGTGTTTCCGGAGACCGCTGATTTCTCGCAGTACAAGCTCCTTATCGTGCCCGCGCTCTATATTGCCGACGATGCACTTCTGCAGCGCATTTCGGACTATGTGAAAGGCGGCGGCCATGTGGTGATGACATTTAAGAGCGGGTTTGCGAACGAGAACTCCGCGGTGCGCTGGGTGCGCGCGCCGGGGCCGCTGCGAGAGGCTGCAGGATTCAGTTACCAGGAGTTCTCGAACCTCGAGCAGCCGCTCGGCCTCAAGGGCGATCCTTTCCATGCTGGAGCCGACAATAAGGTGAGTTACTGGGCTGAGTTCCTGACGCCCGAACATGCCAAGCCGCTGGCGTTTTACGATCACCCATTCTTCGGGCGGTGGCCGGCCATCACCGAGAACCAGTATGGGTCAGGCAGCCTGCTTTACGAAGGGACATACCTGAGCGATGGACTGCAGCTCGCAATTCTGCGTGATGCGCTTAAAGAAGCGGGATTGGCTGACACCGATTCGCCGCTGCCTGCCGAGGTCCACGCGGTGAATGGCATTGACCGTCTCGGCAAGCGGCTTCACTACTACTTCAATTACTCCGGTTCGGACGTGTCATTCGTCTACTCTCACGCCGCGGGAAAAGAGTTGCTCACCGACAAGCCG
>JGI12635J15846_10000870_pt1 | contig 26315 bp, 25 predicted proteins | sample BlaSpr_A8_OM2_M2_FD_15846 | JGI IMG/M metagenome (IMG submission 15846) | reverse complement strand
CTCGAGCTTGCGCTCCTTAACCTCGCTTTCAATGCACGCGATGCCATGCCCTCGGGCGGGGTTCTGTCGATTACGGCCAAGCCAATCACGCTACGCGGCAAGGCCGGCGAGGAAGGCTTGAGCGGCCCGTTTGTCGCCATCCGCGTCGCCGACAGTGGACAGGGAATTCCCGCCGACATTCTACCGCGGGTGTTCGAACCGTTTTTCACCACCAAAGAAGTGGGGAAGGGAACCGGGCTCGGGCTTTCCCAAGTTTACGGCTTCGCCAAGCAATCCGGCGGCGCCGCCAACATCACCAGCACGCCTCGCCGTGGCACCGCGATTACACTGTTTTTGCCGCGCAGCTTTGAAGCGCAGGCGCAGCCCAGCGCTCTTCCCAAAGCCGCGGGCGCCGCTTTGCCCGGCGGCCCGGTGCTGGTAGTGGAAGATAATTCCGACGTCATCGAAGTGGCGCGCGGCTATTTTGCCGATCTCGGCTTCATCGCCAAGGTCGCGGCCAGCGCTCAAGAGGGCCTTGCGTTGGTCGAGCAGGATGACGGTATCGCGCTGGTGTTCTCCGACATATTGATGCCCGGCGGCGTGAACGGATTGGATCTGGCGAAAGAGCTGCGCCGGCGCTTTCCAAGCGTCGCCGTGCTGTTGACGACTGGATATAGCTCGAGCGCACAGGAAGCGGTGCGCGAGGGTTTCGAAGTGCTGCAAAAGCCGTACGACTTGGCCGCGCTCGAACGTGCTGTTCTTTCGGTTTTCAAACGGCACAACCGTGCGGCCGCTGCGCGGCAAGCCAGTCCCGCGCCGCAACGCGCCGCAGGGTAAACGGAGCGTTTCTTCCGAGATCCTATCTACGCGCGCCCATCAGGGCGCAGACGCCGACGCTCGACAATCAATTGTTTAGCATGAACGCTGACGCGCAAAACTCCCCAGCCGAATTAAATGAAAGTAAAATTTGAACAACGATAGTCAGCCCGCGCTTAGGGTGGCGGTGATAACGCCGTCGAATGGAGGCGGCGTTGGACGCAGATCGCATTGCCGCGGTATCAGAAAATTCAACGCCGCGGCGCGAGCAGCATGTCGGCAGCGTGCTCTCGGTGCGTGGTGCCGAAGCGAGTTTCGGTATCTTGCGCCGAAACGACGCGGCGGGCGAAACCGACGGCACGACCGTCGGCAAATTTCTCGCCATCGCCAGCAAAAATTCCCTGCTCATCGGTTTTGTAACAGAAGTCTCGGTTGAAGTGCCCGAGATTGTCCGCGAGCAAGGCTATGCCGGCTCCGCTCGCCTCGAGCTTATGGGCGAGATCAGGAAGGAACGGCACGGCACCAAGTTTCGGCGCGGCGTGACCGAATATCCGCTGATTGGCGATCCCGTGGTCACGGTTGGCGCGGATGCGTTGCAGCTCATTTTTGGCCGCACCGGCGCGCAGAATATTGTTATCGGACGCTTGCAGCAAGAGCCGACCCTTGCCGCCTGCGTTCAAGTCGACGAGATGTTGAGCCGGCACTTTGCCGTGTTCGGGACCACAGGCGTCGGAAAATCGAGCGGCGTCGCCGTCCTTCTGCAGCAAGTCCTCAAGGCGCGGCCGAACCTGCGGATCTTTTTGCTCGATGCTCACAACGAATACGCGCGTTGCTTCGGCGATCAGGCGCACGTGGTCAATCCGGGAAATTTGAAGTTGCCGTTTTGGCTGTTCAATTTCGAAGAACTGGTCGACGTCATATTCGGCGGTCGCAGTCCGGGCGTGGAGGACGAATTTCAGATCCTCGCTGAGCTCATTCCCATCGCCAAGTCCATGTACGTCCAGTACCAGACGGTCGGCAGCCGCACGAGCGCCAAGAAACTGGATTCAAAGAATACCGGCTTCACCGTCGACACGCCGGTTCCCTATCGTCTCGCCGATCTGGTTTCGCTTATCGATGACCGCTTGGGCAAGCTCGAGAATCGCTCGTCGCGCATGAAGTATTTCAAGCTGATCATGCGCATCGAAGCGGTGAGCAATGACCCGCGCTACAATTTCATGTTCGAAAACGCCAATGTCGGCGGCGACACGATGGCGGAGGTGATTTGCCATCTGTTCCGCATCGCGCCCGGCGCCAAGCCGATGACGGTCATGCAACTGGCTGGACTGCCGGTCGAAGTCGTGGATTCGGTGGTCTCGGTGGTCGGACGGATGGCGTTCGAGTTCGGGCTTTGGAGCGATGGCGCATTTCCCATCCTGTTCTTTTGCGAAGAGGCGCACCGCTACGCCTCGGCCGATCGCGCGCTAGGCTTCGGTCCGACGCGGCGCGCCTTGTCCAGAATTGCGAAGGAAGGCCGCAAATGCGGCGTTTTCCTCGGGCTTGCCAGCCAGCGTCCGGCGGAACTCGATGCCACCATCATTTCCCAGTGCAGCACGCTGTTCGTCATGCGCATGGCGAACGATCGCGACCAAGCGATCATTCGCTCGGCGGTGTCCGACGCTGCCGCGAGCCTGGTCAACCTGGTGTCGTCGCTCGGAACCCGCGAGGTGCTCGCGTTCGGCGAGGGCGTTTCGTTGCCGGTGCGGATGGTGTTTGCCGATCTGCCCAAAGACCTAATCCCGAGCAGCGAGGCGGTACGCAACACTCACGCCGGCACGACGCGAGAGGCCGCGCACGATCAGGTCGACATGATTGTGGCGCGCTGGCGCGGCGCCAGTATAAACAACAAGAACTTGCAGCTTGAAGAAGGGCCTGTTGCGCCGGCGGCGCCGTCAAAGGCCGTACCGCCATCGGCCAAAAGCGTCACGCCGCAGCCAGCGCTGCATGTTTCGGCGCCCGAGCATTCAAATGGCGCGGCGCACCAGCAATCGCTGCGTGCTTCCGTGCTTGAGCGTTCCAGCATCCTGAAGAAGAACGTGTCGTTGGGCCAACAAGCTTCGGGCCAACAATCTTCGGGCCAGCAGGCGCCCGCCCAGGCATCGCCGCCTAGGTCGCAACTGCCCGACGCTCAAGACGGTCGCTGGCCTCTCTAGCTGTAAAGCTTTGCTGCCGGCCAGGGAGCCGGCAACCGCGGTTCGCGCGCCTCGTCGCGCGAAGTATGCGGTATTCCGGTTCGAGCGATACGCGCCCCACACTCCCCACTCGACTTCCGAAGCCGGAGGTAGCCGACGCGCTAATACTTGATGTTGCTCATTCTGCGCGCACCGACTAAGAGCTTTGCCCGGCGATCATCGGCGCCGCTGAGGCGGCAAGTGCATGGAGAAAACGTAATGAATTCCAAGCCCGTTAGAGTCATCGCGGCAATTGTGGCGCTTGGCCTACTCGGTTCAACAACTTCGGCGTTCGCGCAGGCGCGTGCGAAGGTGGGTGCGCTGGCCTGCAATCTAGCGCCCACGGTCGGCTTCATCATCGGCTCGCACCAGCGGTTGTCTTGCACCTACACGCCCGACGGGCCGTTTCCGCCGGAAGTGTATGTCGGCAGCATAAGCACTATTGGTCTCGACATCGGGGTCAAGGGCGGCGGCCGCATGCTTTGGGCGGTATTTGCGCCAACGTCCGGATTTCCGCATGGCGCGCTCGCCGGCACCTATGTCGGCGCCAGCGCCGACGTTACTGTCGGTCTTGGGCTTGGCGCCAATGCTCTGCTCGGCGGATCGCATCGTTCCTTCGCGCTGCAGCCTTTGTCTTTGGAAGCCAACACCGGCATCAATCTCGCGGCCGGCGTGTCGGAGCTGCGCCTGCATTGGGCACGTTGAGCGGCGCGTAGAAAAAACGTTGTCAACGGGGCAATACGCGCAACCGGCGAGGAGACTCGCCGTTTGTTTTTTAATCCAGCACGTGACTGGCCATGCCGTCGGCGAGCTTCGGCTCGAACCAGGTGGATTTCGGCGGCATGATCGCACCGGCGTCGGCGACCGCCATGAGGTCGCGCATCTGCGTCGGGTAAAGTACGAAGCCCACCGCCATCTTCCCCGAAGATAGGAGGCGCTCGATCTCGTCCGCGCCACGCCCGCCGCCGACGAAATCGATGCGGGGATCGGTGCGCGGCGCAGCGACGCCGAAGATCGGTTCGATAACGTTGCGATGAAGGAGCGTGACGGGCAGCCGCTCGATCGGACCGGCTCCGGCTTCGGCCAGAGACTCTTTCCGCAGAACGAGGCGGTACCAACCGCCTGCGAGATACATTCCGACTTCGTGCGCTTGCGACGGCCTCACCGCCCGATTACTTGGCTCGACGTCGTAGCGCTCGCGTAATCTTCCCAAGACCTCTGCCGCGGTCTGTCCATTAAGGTCGCGCAGCACGCGATTGTATTCGAGAATGGTCATCTCGGCTTCCGGAAACAACACGGCAAGAAAATAGAGATAACTGCGCGGGCTTTGGCCAGCGCGAGCCGTGGCCACGCGTTGTGCCGCCGCTGAACGGTGGTGGCCGTCGGCAATATAAAGCGTCGGCAAAGCGTCGACCGCCCGTGTGAGTGCGCTTATAGCGGCGTCATTATCAACCACCCACAACTGATGCCGCACGCCATCGTCCGCGGTCACGTCGACTGCCGCCTCACCGGCGGCGGCCCGCGCCAAGAGGGCGTCGATCTCGGGAGCATTTGGGTAAGCAACCATGACTGGGCCGGTCTGCGCGTTGACCGCCTCGATCTGCCGCACGCGGTCGTCCTCCTTGGCCGGCGTCGTAAGCTCGTGCTTGCGAATTTGGTTCTCGGCATAGGCGGCAATCGATGCGACTGCCGCTAAGCCGGTTTGCACTCCGCCGCGCCAAGTGAGCCGGTAAGCGTAATAACAATCCTTGGCATCGCGCACGAGCACGCCGGCTGCGATCATGCGCTGCAAGTTTTCCGCGGCTTTGGCGTACACGGCCGAATCGTACGGATTTATAGATGGATCGAGGTCGATCTCCGCCTTGGAGACGTGAAGAAAGCTAAACGGCTTGTCCTTGGCGCGCTCCCGCGCCTCCGCGCTCGAGAGCACGTCATAAGGCGGCCCCAAAACCTCGGCGGCGCGCCCGGGCGCCGGCCGCAATGCGCGAAAAGGTTTGATCAGGGACACCGCTTTGCTCCGTCGAGACCGGGTTTTAATTGGCGCGAATTGGCATTAGGTCAATGTACGTGGACAATTTCGCGGTCATCCTTCTCGCCGGTCCGACGGCGAGCGGTAAATCGGCGCTGGCGCTGGCGCTGGCCGATAAACTTGGCGGCACCATCATCAACGCCGATTCCATGCAGGTCTACCGCGATCTGCGCCTTATCACCGCGCGGCCCAGTGTGGAAGAGGAGCGGCGCATGCCGCATTATCTCTACGGGCATGTCGATGCGGCGGAGAATTATTCGGTCGGCGCCTGGCGCAGCGAAGCGGTTGCCGAACTCGCCACGCTCAAGAAACGCGGATCGCGCGCCGCCATCGTGGTCGGTGGCACCGGCCTCTATTTCAATGCGTTGACGCGCGGTCTTACAGCGATGCCGCCGATTCCCAAACAAATACGCGACGAGGTCCGCGCGCGGCTTAAGAGCGACGGAGCGTCCGTTTTGCATGACGAACTTAGGCGTCTCGATCCGCGGGCAGCGGCACGGCTTAATCCCGGCGATCGCACGCGGATTTCGCGCGCGCTTGAAGTCATGTTGGCGACCGGACGGTCGATCCAGGATTGGCATGAGGACGCCAAGGCTGAAGGTGCCAAGGCTGAAAGCGCCAAGGTTGAAGGGGCCAAGGCTGAAGGCGCTGACCTTTTGCCGGCGGTGAGGGTTTTTCTAAGCCCCGAACGCGACGAGCTCGCCCGCCGCATTGACGCACGCTTCGATGCCATGATTGACGCCGGCGCGATCGAGGAGGTGCGCGCTTTAATGGCGCGCAATCTCGACCCGAGCCTGCCGGCAATGAAGGCCCATGGCGTCCCGTGGCTGATCCGTCAGCTCAGAGGCGAAGTCACGCTGGAGCAAGCGGTCGAAGGCGCCAAACGCGACACCCGCCAATACACCAAGCGGCAGGCGACCTGGTTTCGCAATCAGCTCCCGGAGTTCGCATGGGTCGACCCGGACAAGGCGCTTGCCGCCGTCGAGGCCCAATTACTCGCTTTGGCAAAACAGCGTTTATCTTGACCCGCCGCCGCGGCGTCTATAAGTTAAGGAAAGGCAAAAAGGGCAGAGCCGTGTCTCGCTTTATTAGGTCGCTGGTTCTCGTAGGTAGGCGCATCGCCGGGGGTGGATGATCCCACCCTCGACCGCGGCGGTGCGCTTCAGGGGCTCTTCGAGGCCCCTTTTTTATTTTCTAAACCCGACCATGCGAGATTGTCGAAGACTGGAGTTGGCCATGACGGAAATGACCGGAGCGGAAATGGTGATCGCGGCGCTGGCCGATCAGGGCGTCGAGCACTTGTTCGGGTATCCCGGCGGGGCCGTACTGCCGATCTATGATGCGTTATTTCAGCAGGACAAGGTCAGCCACATCCTGGTGCGTCACGAGCAAGGCGCCGTACACGCGGCCGAAGGTTATGCCCGTTCGACCGGCAAGGTGGGCACCGTGCTCGTCACCTCGGGGCCGGGCGCCACCAATGCGGTGACCGGCCTGACGGACGCGTTGTGCGACTCAATTCCGATCGTGGTTTTGACCGGCCAAGTGCCGACCCACTTGATCGGCAACGACGCGTTCCAGGAATGCGACACTGTGGGCATTACCCGCCCGTGTACCAAATACAATTATCTGGTCAAAAGCGTCGACGATCTGCCGCGGGCGCTGCATGAGGCTTTTCACATCGCGGCCAGCGGCCGGCCCGGGCCGGTCGTGGTCGACATTCCCAAGGACGTGCAGTTCGCCAAGGGGAATTATTTTAAGCCCAAGGATTTCAGCCATCGCGGTTACCGGCCCAAGGTCAAGGGCGATCTCGACAAGATCAAGCAGGCGATCGACATGATGGCGGCCGCCAAGCGCCCGCTGTTCTACACCGGCGGCGGCGTCGTCAATTCCGGCCGTGCCGCGAGCGAGCTTTTGCGCGAGCTGGTGAAAGTTAGCGGCTATCCCATCACCTCGACGCTGATGGGGTTGGGCGCGTTCCCCGGCTCGGACCGCCAGTGGCTCGGCATGCTCGGCATGCACGGCACCTGGGAGGCCAACTGGGCGATGCATGATTGCGATCTGATGATCGCGGTAGGTGCGCGCTTCGACGACCGCATCACCGGCCGCCTCGATGCGTTCTCGCCGCACTCGAAGAAAATCCACATCGACATCGATCCGTCTTCAATCAACAAAAACGTGAACGTCGATCTCGCCATAATCGGCGATTGCGCACACGTGCTCGAAGACATGGTGCGGTTGTGGCGGGCGAGCGCGGTTGTTCCCGATAAGAAGGCGCTGGCGGCCTGGTGGGAGCAGATCGGCAAATGGCGCGCGAAAAACTCGCTCGCCTACCGCAACTCGAATGAAATTATCAAGCCGCAATATGCCATCCAACGGCTCTATGAACAGACCAAAGACCGCGACGCCTACGTGACGACCGAGGTCGGACAGCACCAGATGTGGGCGGCGCAGTTCTACCCATTCCAGGAGCCGAACCGCTGGATGACATCGGGCGGTCTCGGCACCATGGGTTACGGCCTGCCTGCCGCCGTCGGCGTGCAAGTCGCGCATCCGAACTCGCTGGTCGTCGATATCGCCGGCGAGGCGTCCGTGCTGATGACCATGCAGGAAATGTCGACGGCGGTGCAGTACGACCTGCCGATCAAGATTTTCATCCTCAACAACCAATACATGGGCATGGTGCGGCAGTGGCAGGAGTTGTTGCACGGCGGCCGCTATGCCCATTCCTACACCGAGGCGCTGCCGGATTTCGTCAAGCTTGCCGAGGCCTATCACGCGCACGGCATCCGCTGTACGCACCCGGGCGAACTCGACGAGAAGATCCAGGAAATGCTCGAGGTGAAGAAGCCGGTGCTGTTCGATTGTGTGGTCGATCCGTCGGAAAACTGCTTTCCGATGATTCCGTCGGGCCGCGCCCATAACGAGATGCTGCTCGGCGACGCCGCCACCCGCATCGAGGACGCCATCACCGAAGAAGGCAAGGTGATGGTGTAGTTATTGCGACCGCTCTCTGCTCCTCGCAACGACGGGATTTATTAGGAGTATCGATACGTGACCGCGACGACTGCCACCACCCATTATCCAGCTCAGACCAAGACCGAAGCAGTCGAAAGCCGCACGCTCTGCGTACTGGTCGACAACGAGCCGGGCGTGCTCGCACGCGTCATCGGCCTGTTTGCCGGGCGCGGCTACAATATCGATTCGCTGACGGTGTCAGAGACCGAGCACGAGGGGCACCTCTCGCGCATCACCGTCGTCACCCGCGGCACGCCCATGGTCATCGAGCAGATCAAGAATCAGCTCGACCGCCTGGTGCCGGTGCACCGCGTGATCGATCTGACCAGCGGCGGTCCGGCGTTGCTGCGCGAGCTTGCCATGGTCAAGGTGCGCGGTACCGGCGAAAAGCGCATGGAAATGCTGCGGCTTGCGGATGCCTTCCGGGCGCGCGTGATCGACGCCACCAGCGAGAGTTTCGTGTTCGAGATCACCGGCGCCTCCGACAAGATCGAAAGCTTCATTAATTTGATGCTGCCGCTCGGGCTGGTCGAGGTCTCGCGCTCGGGCGTGGTGGCGATCGGCCGCGGGCCCGAGGGGATGTGATTATCGGCGGCGAGTTCTCGTGTGGCGGTTCAGAAGTCCGCATCAGTTTGACCGGCTTAGCCACACTAGATTTTTAGGTTTGCCAGTGTCCCTTTGATTCCGAAGTTCGCACATGGGATTGCCGCCTGGTCGCGCGAATTTCGGAATCGGGACACTGCCGCGGCTTGTTTCGGCCTGGCTTGATGAGGCAATCCAGAATAGCAAACACCTCTGGTTAAAATCGGTAACTGACGCTAAATAGGTGCCTGGGATGCAACTTCGCAGGCAGGCACGTTCATGAAACCAGGTCAGATCCATTTGCCAGGCGATTGCCGCGCGATCGGCGATATTTTGGCCCGCGTCGGCGACAAATGGTCGATCCTGGTTGTTTCCCGGCTGGGCGAGGGCGCGCTCCGCTTCAACGAGCTGCGGCGCTCGATTGGCGGGATATCCCAGCGCATGCTGACATTGACGCTGCGCGGCCTGGAGCGGGATGGGTTGGTCACGCGCACTGCCTTCCCGACCATCCCGCCGCGGGTGGATTACGCGCTCACGCCGCTCGGACGCGACCTGCTCGACCCGGTAGCGACGCTCGGCGCCTGGGCGATTCGCAACCAGGCAAAGATCGCGCGCGCCCGCGAGCAATTCGACGGCAATTGCGTCGCGAGAGGCAAGCCGCCGTTAAAGCGCCGTGCCGTGCGTTCCGGGCTTGTCCAAGCCGCGCATAGAAATTAGAAGCACCGGGCAAGAACGGCCAAGGGTCTAGGCAGGGGTAAAGCACTATGCGCGTTTATTACGATCGCGACGCCGATTTGAATCTGATCAAGGGCAAGAAGGTCGCCATCATCGGCTACGGCAGCCAGGGCCATGCTCACGCGCTCAATCTGCGCGACTCGGGCGTCAAAAATGTCGCGGTCGCATTGCGCAAGGGTTCGCAAGGCGTGAAGAAGGCGGAAAGCGAGAAGCTCAAGGTCATGGAAGTCGCCGAGGCCGCCAAATGGGCCGACGTGATGATGATGCTGACGCCCGACGAGCTGCAGGCCGACATCTATAACGGCCAGCTGCACGCCAACATGAAAGACGGCGCGGCGTTGATGTTCGCCCACGGGCTCAACATCCACTTCAACCTGATCGAGCCGCGCGCCGATCTCGACGTCATGATGATCGCGCCGAAGGGGCCCGGCCACACCGTGCGCTCGGAGTATCAACGCGGCGCCGGCGTGCCGTGTTTGCTCGCGATCCATAAGGATTCGTCCGGCAATGCTCATGATCTCGGCTTGTCATATGGCGCGGCGATCGGCGGTGGCCGTGCCGGCATCATCGAGACGACGTTCCGCGAGGAGTGCGAGACGGATCTGTTCGGCGAGCAATCGGTGTTGTGCGGCGGGTTGGTCGAACTGATGAAGGCCGGCTACGAGACCTTGGTCGCGGCGGGCTATGCGCCGGAAATGGCCTATTTCGAGTGCGTGCACGAGGTGAAGCTGATTGTCGACCTCATTTACGAGGGCGGCATCGCCAACATGAACTATTCGGTGTCCAACACCGCCGAATACGGCGAATACGTCTCCGGTCCGCGCGTGGTCGACGCAAGAACCCGGGCGGAAATGAAGAGCATCCTCGCCGACATTCAGTCCGGCAAATTCGTCAAGGACTGGATGCTGGAGAACAAGGTCAACCAGACTTCGTTCAAGGCGATGCGCGCGGAATCGGCCGCCCACCCGATCGAGCAGGTCGGCGCCAAATTGCGGGCCATGATGCCGTGGATCAAAGAACGCGCTCTGGTCGATAAGAGCAGGAATTGATCCACGGCACTTAACGTCCGCATGATGAGCCTGCGCATCGCCAAGATTCTGTTAGTCGGTGCGCTCGCGTTCTACGCCTGTATCGTCGCTTACGACAACATCATCGACTACGGCTCGAATTACCAATTCGTGCGCCATGTGCTGAGCATGGACACGACGTTCCCTGGCAATGCGCTGATCCATCGCGCGATCACGAACGAGCGCGTGTGGTCGAAGGTGTATGCTCTCATCATCGCCTGGGAATGGCTGACAAGCGCGCTTTTGGCCATCGGGGCTTTGGCGTTGCTTGTTCGCCTTCGCGCGCCCGCCGCCATCTTCAACCGCGCCAAGACCTGGGCCGTCGCCGGGCTGTTGGCCGGCTTTGGTCTTTGGTTCTTCGGTTTTTTGGTGGTAGCCGGCGAATACTTTGCGATGTGGCAATCGCAAACGTGGAACGGGCAGGAGGCGGCGTTCAGGCTGACAATGGTGATTATTGGCGTGCTGATCTTCGTAGGTTTGCCAGAAAGCGATTGACGCCGGATTGTGCGCTGCACAGTGCGGCGGCGAAATTGGTTCTTATCAAAAATCTGTGACGCCGCATTTTCGCCATGTACTCCGCGAAATCGACGAGTTTTGGCGAGTTTGAATTAAAACCCGAACGCGAAGAAGCGTAAAAGCCATCGTTTTTGCCAAATTTTCAAAACCGCGCCGAGTTTTTTTCCGCGCTCTCGTTACGCGGCACTCGCGAGACTTTTCTCAGTTTAGAATTTGTCTTGCTAAGAATCGCGATGTCATTAGCATCACATTCTGACGCAGGCGCCGCGTCGCTCTTCGCAAGGCCAACAAAGGCGCCGTCAACTCGCAGCATCAAAAAAGGCTGACCGAAGCGACCGCAATATGGTGGTCAGCAGCGGCAGCCGCCGAAGCCGGCAACGTCGTGAGCTGAGGGCGGCAGCGCGCGACCTAAAACTACCGCCACCGGAGGGAACGATGGTCAATGTTCGTGTGAACGGGCAAGAGCATACATTCGACGGCGATTCGTCGATGCCGCTCTTGTGGTACTTGCGCGACGAGCTCGGCCTGACTGGAACGAAATTCGGTTGCGGCGTCGCGCTCTGTGGAGCCTGCACGGTTCATCTCGACGGCGACGCGATCCGCTCTTGCGGAATTGCCATGTCGGACGTAGCAGGCAAATCGGTGGTCACCATCGAAGGCCTCGACCCCAAAGGCGAACATCCGGTCCAAGTCGCTTGGCGAAACGTCAGTGTGCCGCAGTGCGGCTATTGCCAGGCCGGCCAGATCATGCAGGCGGCCGCCTTGTTGGCGAAAACTCCTGCGCCGACCGACAAGCAGATCGACGACGCCATGTACGGCAACATCTGCCGCTGCGGTTGCTATCAGCGCATCCATACTGCCGTTCGCGCCGCTTCAAAGGGGGCCTGACATGACTTATCAGCGCAATCAGCAAAACGTTGTTATCGCCAATGTCAGCCGCCGCGGCATGCTCAAAAGTGTCGCCGGTGCCGGCGTGTTCGTGTTGGCAGCCCAGTTTCCGGCAGTGCGCGCCGCCAAGGCTTATGCCACCGGCGCCGACAAGATGCCGCACGGAGTGGTAACCAACCCGCACATTTTTGTTTCCATCGACAAGGACGGCATCGTGAGCATTGTGGCGAGCCGCGCCGAGATGGGAAATGGCGCTGCGCGCACCTCGCTACCGATGATCGTCGCCGATGAACTGGACGCTGACTGGTCGCGCGTGCGCGTCGTCCAATCTCCAGGCGATGAGGAGACCTACGGCAACCAGGATACCGATGGTTCGCGCAGCGTGCGCCACTTCATCCAGCCGATGCGTCAAGTCGGCGCCGGAGCACGCAAGATGCTGGAAAACGCCGCCGCGAAACGCTGGGGCGTCAATGCCAATGAGGTCGTGGCGAAATTCCACGAGGTCGTGCACACGCCGAGCGGCAAGAAGCTTGGCTATGGCGAGCTCGCAGCCGATGCGGCCGCCGAACCGGTACCTGCGCCCGAAACCTTGCATCTGAAGGACCCGAGCGCCTTCCGCTATATCGGCAAGGGCAACATAACAATCGTCGATCTGTTCGACATCACGACAGGCAAGGCGATCTACGGCCAGGATGTGCGATTGCCTGGGACGCTTTATGCCGTCGTCGCCCGGCCGCCGGTGTTCCTAGGCAAGGTTGCGTCCTATGACGCCAGCGCCGCCATGAAGGTGCCTGGTGTGGTCAAGGTCGTCGCTATTGACGGCTCGCCGCCGCCGGCGGCGTTTGCGCCGCTTGGTGGAATTGCGGTGATCGCCAAAAACACCTGGGCCGCAATGAAGGGCCGCGAGGCGCTGAAGATCACTTGGGACGACGGACCGAACGCATCGTTTGATTCGGTCTCCTATAAAGCGTTGCTCGAAGAAAACGTCCGTAAGCCCGGACGAATGGAACGCAACGAAGGCGACGCCGATGGGGCGCTCAAATCGGCCGCCAAGGTGATTACGGCCGAGTATTATTCGCCGCACATCGCACACGCCACCATGGAGCCGCCCGTGGCCACCGCACGGATGGCCGATGGCAAGCTCGAAGTCTGGACTTCGACCCAGAGTCCCGGTGGCGCCCGTGACGATATCGCCAAGCGACTCGGTCTCGACCCCAAAAACGTGGTGTTGCACGAGTTGTTGCTCGGCGGCGGCTTCGGCCGCAAGTCGAAATGGGACTTCGCGCTGGAGGCGGCGGTGCTGTCGAAAGCGACCGACGGCGCGCCGGTCAAGGTGGTGTGGACCCGCGAGGATGACATCCAGCACGGTTTCTATCACACCGTGACGGCGGAGCGTCTCGAAGCCGGCCTCGACAAGGACAACAAAGTGGTTGCCTGGCGGCATCGCAGCGCGGCTCCGAGCCTGTTCGCAAACTTCGTGCCCGACAATAAATTGCCGGGCTTCATTGAGCTCGGAATGGGCTTTGTCGACACGCCGTTCAACGTGCCGAACATCCGTCTGGAAAGCGGCGAGGCCCAATCGCACGTGCGGGTGGGCTGGTTCCGCTCGGTCAACAACGTGGCGCATGCTTGGGCGATCCAGTCGTTCGTTGCCGAGATCGCGCACCAGCTCGGCCGTGATCCCAAGGACATGCTGCTCGAACTGATCGGTCCGGCACGCATCGTCGACGCGCCGAAGAAGGCGACGACCGAATGGTGGGACTACGGTGAACCGTACGACACCTATCCCGTTGACACCGGACGGTTGCGCCGGATCACCGAGCTCGTCGCCGAGAAGGCGGGTTGGGGGCGCAAACTGCCGGCCGGCCACGGTCTCGGCATCGCCGCGCATCGCAGCTTCGTCAGCTATATCGCCACCGTCGTCGAGGTCGCGGTGGACAACAAGGGCAACCTCTCGGTGCCGCGCGTCGACACGGCGATCGATTGCGGTTTCTACGTCAATCCCGAACGCATCCGCTCGCAGATTGAAGGCGCTGCGGTAATGGGGCTGTCGCTCGCCAAATACGGCGAGATCACGCTCAAGAACGGGCGCGTCGAGCAGAGCAACTTCAACGACTATCAGGTCGTCAGGCACGACGAAGCGCCAACGGTGACGAACACGCACATCGTGGAGAATGGCATCGACGTTCCGGCGAGCGGCGTCGGCGAGCCGGGCGTGCCGCCATTCACTCCGGCGCTTTGCAACGCCATCTTCGCTGCGACCGGCAAGCGCATCCGCCGCCTGCCGATTGGGAATCAGCTGGCGTAGTTCACGCGGGCGTCAAAACGGTGCACGAATGTCGCCGGAACCCGGCCTGCCGGGTTCCGGTTTTTCTTTGTCCGCCGCCGAACAAAACGGTGCCGGGCCGATACACCCGTACGTCCGCTTGATCGCAAGCCGCGCCTGGCAGAAACTGCCGGCCCGCTGATCTGGGAGATTACGATGACGGCCAAGCGTCTCTTGTTCGCCGCAGCTATCGCGCTATCGATCCTTCCGGTGGCGGCCCCGGCGGCCAGCGCCGCCGACATTTTCACGCTGAGCTCGACGACATTCCAGGACGGCAAATTCATGCCGAAGAATGTCGCCAATAACGCCGCCAACAGTCACAACAACCCGAATTGCGTCGGCGATAACGTGTCGCCGCAATTCTCCTGGACCAACGTGCCGGAGGGCGCCAAGAGCTTCGTGTTTTTCATGACCGATCCCGAGGGCCGCGCCGGCGCCGGCGTTTTTCATTGGGTCGCCTACGGCATTCCAACCTCGGTGACGGGATTTGCCGAAGGCGAGGTCAGCAAGCCGTCGGACAAATATGTCGGCGGCAAGAGTACGCAGGGCGTCGGGTTCTATTCCGGGCCGTGCACGCCGCCGAACACCATGCCGCACCATTACACGTTCGTCCTCGTCGCGACCGATTTCGATCCGCAAGAGTTGCCGCCCGGGCTGACGCACGATGAAGTCGTCCAGAAATTGGCGCCAAACGGCGGGCCACCCGTTCATGCCAAGGGATTTGCGGCCGGCCTTGTCGGCTTGTTCGCCAACCCGTTGAAGAACTAAAGCTGCCGGCGTTTATCGGTTCATTCGTTGAATCTCTTCGTCGCTGGTGACAGCAAACGGTCCGGTGCTTAAGACCGTCGCATGTCAGACGCCGCAACCCTCGAAATCGTTCCGGTCGAACGCGTGGAGATTACCGTCGCGCCGTGGCAATGGGAGTTTGCCGTCAAACGGCGTGCCGAGATCGAGGCCCACTTTGCCGCACGGCAGGAGCGGCAGCCGGCGCTGTGGAACGGTCGCGTGCTGCTGCTCAGGGACTACCGGATTGAAAACGGCTTGCTGAGCGGCTCGAGTTTCGAGACCGACTTCGCGAGCTTTGTGGCCTGGCGCGACTGGGACTTCCCCGACCGTGACGTTTTCAATGTTTTCGCGATGGCGGCCGTGCGCGGCGCTGACGGCGGTTATCTGCTTGGAGAGATGGCCGATCACACGGCTTCAGCGGGGTTCCTCTACTTTCCTTGCGGGACGCCGGATCCGAAGGACGTCACCGACGGCATGCTCGACCTCGGCGGCAGCGCCGCCCGCGAGCTTTTCGAAGAGACCGGCATTGACATCACCAAGCTTTCGGCGTGGCCGGGTTGGAGCTTGGTGCGCGAGCAGAATTTTATCGCGCTCATCAAAAGCTTTGCCTCAGCCGAGCAGGCGCAGGACCTTCGCGCGCGCGTGATGCGTTACCTCGCCTCGGGCGCGCACCCGGAACTCTCCGATATCCGCATCGTACGGGATCGCGGTGATCTGACGGCGCAAATCCCCGGATTCGTCATTACCTTTCTCGAAAGCATTTGGAGCGGATAATCATCACTCAAGTCGTGTCCGCGGAGGCAGGCAATGAAGATAGAAAAAATTCTCCGGCACTGCCGGATCGATAAGCCGCGGCACTTCCGGCTTGCGCGGCACAATCCTGACGAATGCTTTGGCATCTCGCCGGATGCCGCCGAAGTCAAGGATATGCTCGCGGACGGCATTGCCAGGCTGGAGAAGCTGCAGCAACGGCTCTACGCGAACGGGCGGTGGAGCGTACTTATCGTCTTTCAGGGGATGGATGCCGCGGGCAAGGACAGCGCCATCAAACACGTTATGTCGGGAGTAAATCCGCAAGGCTGCGAAGTTCATGGCTTCAAGGAGCCGAGCACGGAGGAGCTTGCGCACGACTTTTTGTGGCGGGCGGCGCAGCGTCTGCCGGCCCGTGGCAGCATCGGCATATTCAATCGGTCATATTACGAGGAAGTGCTGGTGGTGCGCGTCCATCCCGACCTGCTGCAGCGCCAGAAGCTGCCGCCGGGCACGGCTGGGCCGGACATCTGGAAGCACCGTTTCAAGGAGATTCGGGCGTTCGAGCGGCATCTCACCCGCAGCGGTACCTTGGTGCTGAAATTCCATTTGCGCATTTCCAAGGAAGAGCAGCGCAAGCGGTTTCTGGCGCGGATCGACGAACCGGCGAAGCGCTGGAAGTTTTCCATGAACGATATCAAAGAGCGCGGGCGCTGGGACCGCTATATGGCGGCGTATGAGGAGATGATCCGCGCGAGCACGACCGAATATGCGCCGTGGTACGTCGTTCCTGCTGATCACAAGCATGTCGCGTGGCTCGTCGTCGCCGAGGCGATCGTTGAGGCGCTTCAAGGCCTCAAGCTCCAATACCCCAAGATCACGGGCGCAGCGCTGAAAGAGCTGAAAGCGGTGGAGAAGGAGCTGCGCGCGGAGGCGCCGCCTAAAGTCAAGCAGAGCAAAGACTCTTAACGCCTGCCGTTGGTCAGTGCCGCGCACCAGAGGCANCTTCACACGGCAAGCCGATCACACTAGAATCGCAACCTGCACCAAACCGATGGCCCGGCGCGTGAAGTTTACTGTGAAAGCATCGACGGCATTTCTTGTTTCGGGCGCCTTAATTGTTGCGATGTCCGTTCTCTCTCGGGCTTGGGCCGCTCCTCCCGACTTGGACGGCGTGTGGCTTCCGGACGTCCAGGATCAAAAGCGACAGGAGAAGGAAAACGTGCCGCCGTGGACGCCGGCGGTGCAGCTGCAAATTGCGCATTTGGCCGCCGAGGAAAAAGCGGGCCGGCCGTTTCTCGTGCTCAGCCATTGTTTGCCGCACGGCATGCCGAGCTGGATGTTGATCACCCACAATGCGTTCGAATGGCTGACCACGCGCGGCCGCATCACGCTGCTTGGAGAGGTCGACGGCAACCGCATGCGGCGGATCTACACGGACGGTCGTCCGCACCCCGAAGACCCTGATCTGACGCTGCACGGACACTCAATTGGTCATTGGGAGGGCGACGTCCTGGTCGTCGACACCACCGCCGTAGCACCCCAGGCCTACCTTGCGATCAGCGAAGCGGTCGGCGTTCCTAACAATGGAAACATGCATATTGTCGAGCAATTCCACCTTGCCGCCGCGAACGTCCTGCACGACGATCTGGAAATCACAGCGCCGAAAGTATTGACCGGACCCTGGAAGACCAAGCGTATTTTCCGGCGGTATCCGGATCGGCACTACGAGATCACCGAAGGCGAGTGCGAACAGGAGGACCTCGTCCCCGAGAAAGATCAATTCGGCGACGACATATTCGTATCGCATCCGCAAAACCCGGACGGATCGGTCCGGACCGCGAAATGAGGAAAGCAAAGGTGTTGCAAAAAATCGTTTTCATCGCGGCCGCGTTGACGTTTGCTCTGGGCCGTGCGGCGTCCGCGCATCACTCCGGCGCTGCCTACGATATGGACCATCCGCAGACGCTGGAAGGCAGCGTCAAAACGGTGAACTGGACCAACCCGCATATCACCTTCGTCATTGAGTCCGATGCAAAGGACGGTAAGCCGGCAGAGACCTTGGTGTTCGAAGTTTCCAGTCCCGGAGTTTTGACTCGCTCCGGCTGGACCAAGCATTCGCTGCAGCCGGGAGATCACGCGGTATTCCATTACGCCCCGCTGCGCGACGGCAGGCCAGGCGGCTTTTTGATGAAAGTGACCCTGCCGGACGGCAAGGAATTGAGTTTCAGCTTTTCGCCCACCGAACAGTGACGTTATGACAGGCGCCATCGTCGGCGACTTTGCTAAGTGGCTCGGGTCGACCTCGCTGAGCCACGCGATTCAGACTGCCGGCTGGATCATTCCGGCGCTGCAGACGATTCATATTCTCGGCATCGCCGTCCTGTTCTTCTCAGCGGTCATCGTCGACCTGCGCCTATGGGGCGTGCTGGAGCGTGACGTTGCGCTCCGCAACGTGGCACGGCGGTTTCTGCCGGTAATATGGCCTACGGTGCTGGTCCTCCTACTTACCGGAAGCTTCCTCATTATCGGCGAGCCGCGGCGATCGCTGTTGAACAGCGCCTTCTATCTGAAGATGGCGCTGCTCGCCTTCGCGCTTGTGCTTACGGTCATCCTGCAATGGTCGCTGTCAGCCGTCCCCGAATTCTGGGAGAAGGATCGCGGCCGGCGCATCGCGGGGCGTTTCGCGGCGACACTCTCCATCCTGGCCTGGTGCTCTATCATCTTTGCCGGCCGCTGGATCGCCTATACGCAGGTCGGATGATGCAAGGCTTCAGCGACCTCGTCGCTTTCTTCGAGGACAGTAGCCTCGCCGACGCCATCCGCGAGAACGATGTGCTGTTTCCGTCGATCGAATCCGTGCACGTGCTGGCGATCTGTCTTGTCGTCGGCTCGATCATGGCGGTGGATCTCAGGCTCCTCGGGATCGCCTCGGTGAAGCGTCCGGTGAGCGCCATCACGCGCGGTATTTTGCCGCTCACATGGGGCGCGTTCGTGGTTGCGGCGGCATCCGGTTTCCTGATGTTCATCTCCAACGCGACCAAATATCTCGGCAACGACTATTTTGTCGCCAAGCTTTGTCTGATCGCCGCCGCCGGACTGAACATGCTGGTGTTTCACTTCATCAGCGCGGGGAATCAGCCGCGCTGGGACGCGCAAGCGCGGCTCCCGATCTCTGCGCGGCTTGCCGGCGGCATCTCGATGTTGCTCTGGATCGCGGTTGTCGCTTGCGGGCGCTGGATCGGGTTCACCATGGAGGCCGGATGAGATGACCGGCCGCCTTTTACCCATCGCGTTTGCCACCGCGATCGTTGCCGCCGCGACTCTACGGCCATTGCTGGGCGAAGAAGTCGCGCACATGCCGCCGTTTCAGCCCCAAGTCGACATGAAAACCTTCATGGAGCATGTGCTGACGCCGGCGGCAAAGATTGTTTGGGGTGTCAATGCCGTGGTAATCGATCCCAAAGGCGAGCGCGATCTGTCGCCAAAATCGGACGCCGATTGGGAAGAGATCGTGAGCGGCGCGGCGACGCTCGCCGAAGCGGCGAACGCCCTGATGATTCCGCAGCGCGCACTCGATCCGCAATGGAACGCCTACGCGAAAAAACTGGGCGACGCCGCGGCCAAGGCTTATATGGCCGCCGAGGCCCACGATCTAAAAACGATTTCCGCGATCAGCGACCGGCTCGACGAAATTTGCGCCGCTTGCCATCGGCATTACGGAATCGAATGAGCGGAGCGAAACGTCATAAACATGGCGCCGCCGGCGAGCGGCGCGCCACGGCGACGCTAACTAAATGCAATTAGCCGCGATTACTACAGGCCCTCGGCCTTGAGGGCCTCCTGCACTTTTGGCCGAGCAGCCACCCGCGCAATGAAAGCCGTAAGGTTAGGCCACTTGGCCAGATCGATGCCCACGCGCGGCGACCAGCGCGAGACCACAAACAGATAAGCATCGGCGGCCGTGAACTTGTCACCGGTCAGATATTGTTTGCCGTCCAGCACTTTTTCCAGCCAGTCGAAACGCTGGGCGAGATTGGCTTTGGAGATTGTCTTATAATCATCCGGCGTGTTCGGCCGAAACAGCGGCGCGAAGCTCTTGTGCAACTCGGATGACACGAAGCTGAGCCATTCCATCACGCGATACCGGTCCATCGTTCCGGACGGCGGCAATACATCGTTGCCCGGCTTGCGATCGGCGAGATACTGGCTGATGACTCCGACCTCAGTCAGTACTTGCCCGTCGTCCAGAACCAGCGCCGGCACCTGATTTTTGGGATTGATCGTCGACAGCAAGGTGCCGTCGGGAGCGCGGCGCTCGGTGCGATCAAGGGGCGCGATGTCGAGATTGATGCCCACCTCGCGCGAGACGATGTGCGGCGCCTGAGAACAGGCGCCTGGCCAGATGTAAAGTTTCATTGATGCGCTCCCGGATGAATATGAATGGGATAAAGGATTAAAGGGCCATCTCGTATAGATGCGGCCGTGCCGAAGGGCAATGGAAACGGATTGTCTCGNGGAATGGGCTATTCCGCCGCCTCGGCGGAAACGGTCGGCGGAAATTCCGTCGTAGTGCCGGCTTCGTTGTCGACGATCATCAGCAAATCGAAATAGGTGATGACGGGCGTCGAGCCGGTGCGTTTTTCGATATTGGCACGCCAGGCCGCGTCGTGCCCGCGTTGTGCCGCCTCCTTGGACGGCCAGATGTAAAAGGCGCCGCCGGTGCCGTTTTCGCCGGCGATATAGTGCTTGCGGATCAGTTCCTTGTTGACCCGCCACTTCACCGCCGTCGGGCGCGCGTCTTCCAGTATTTGCTCGCGGGTCCAGCCGGCCGGATATTTGAACTGGACGTACTCGACAATCATAGGTCAGCCTCCATGTCGCTTCTTTTATTGTAGCACTATCTGTGCGGCCGGGGCCTTGCGTCGCGGCGGGCCGATCCGTTACAAGAGCGCGGTCCAATATGGATTAACGTGGAATTCACCGCATTCCGCGATCTTGACTGAGATTTGGACCGAGGGCTGATGATGGCGAAAAGCCACCAGATTGGCGCGATCAACCGGACGGCCGCTGCGGCCGGGCCGGGCGCCACCCTCATTCTTGGCGGGCTTCTGCTCCTTATCGCCCCCTGAGGGCCGGCTGGGCGTTTGCGCCTGGGCACTCAGGGGAAGGCTTAAGCCAGGGAACCCAGAGCGTCCCGGGGTCGGATATCTCGCCCGGCGGCGCAGACGAAAAGGAAGCAGAAACATCATGACCGCTCAAACCCAGTCCGAAAAGGACCGCGTCGTTATTTTCGACACCACGTTGCGTGATGGCGAACAATGTCCCGGCGCCACCATGACGCACGAGGAAAAGCTCGAAGTCGCCGGGCTGCTCGACGAAATGGGCGTCGACATCATCGAGGCCGGCTTTCCCGTCGCCTCGGAAGGCGACTTCGCCGCCGTCAATGAAATCGCCAAGCGCACCAAGAACGCCGTCGTCTGCGGGCTGGCCCGCGCCGCCTTCGGCGACATCGATCGTTGCGCCGAAGCCATCAAGCCGGCGGCGCGGCGGCGGATTCATACTTTCTTGTCCACCTCTCCAGTGCACATGAAGTACAAACTGCAGAAAGAGCCGCACCAGGTCTACGAGATGGTGATCGCCCAGGTGACGCGGGCGCGCCGCTACACCGACGACGTCGAATGGTCGAGCGAGGACGGCACCCGCACCGAGCACGACTTCCTCTGCCGCTGCGTCGAAGCGGCGATCAAAGCTGGCGCCACCACCATTAATATTCCCGACACCGTCGGCTATTCAGTGCCGGAAGAATATTTCGCGCTGTTCAAGATGGTGCGCGAGCGCGTGCCCAATTCCGACCAGGCGCGGTTCTCCGTGCATTGCCACGACGATCTCGGCATGGCGGTGGCCAATTCGCTCGCCGGCGTGCGCGCCGGCGCCCGGCAGATCGAATGCACCATCAACGGCATCGGCGAACGCGCCGGCAACGCCTCGCTGGAAGAAGTCGTGATGGCAATGCGGGTGCGCAACGACGTGATGCCCTATTGGAGCGCCATCAACGCCAAGATGCTGACGCGGGCGTCAAAGCTCGTATCTGCCGTAACCTCGTTCCCGGTGCAGTACAACAAGGCGATCGTCGGACGAAACGCCTTCGCCCACGAGAGCGGCATCCACCAGGACGGCATGCTCAAGCACACCCAAACCTACGAGATCATGATGCCGGAGGATGTCGGGGTGAAGCAGACCTCGCTGGTCATGGGCAAGCATTCGGGGCGGCATGCCTTCGTTCATAAGCTCGAAGAGCTCGGCTATCATCTCGCCGGCAACCAGCTCGAAGACGCCTTCGTGCGCTTCAAGGCGCTCGCCGATCGGAAGAAGCACGTCTACGACGAGGATCTCGAAGCCTTGGTCGACGAGGAGATCGCGACCGCGCAGGACCACATCAAGCTCGTCTCGCTCTCGGTCATGGCCGGCACGCGCGGCCCGCAGCGCGCCACCATGAAGCTCGATATCGACGGCCGCTCAATGATCGAGGAGCGCGACGGCAATGGTCCGGTCGATGCCACCTTCAACTGCATCAAGGCGATGGTGCCGCACGAGGCCAAGCTCGAGCTTTATCAGGTGCACGCGGTGACCGAGGGCACCGACGCCCAGGCCGAGGTCTCGGTGCGCTTGTCGGAGAACGGCCGCAGCGTCACCGCCAAGGGCGCCGACCCGGATACGCTCGTCGCTTCGGCGAAGGCTTATCTCGCCGCGCTTAACAAGCTCGTCGCGAGGCGGCTGCGCGGAGAACGCGAAGAGCGCCGCATCCACTCGACGGATGCGGGGTAGGGCCACGGCGTCATCACCGGGCCGGCGCGAACGCGCCGTGACCCGGTGATCCATCTTTTAGAGTCCGAGAAAATGGATTGCCGGGGCTATGACCATCAACGTTTAAGCGGGCAGCCGCTGTCCGCAAGTGAGCGGAAGGCCCGATCGGCGGGAATCGCGCCGAGGATTTTGTAGTAATCCCACGGCTCCTTCGATTCTTCCGGCGTTTTGACTTGCGCGAAATACATGTCGTGGAGGAGACGGCCGTCTTCGCGCAGGCGTCCGTTCTTGGCGAAGAAGTCGTTGACCGGCGTTTCGCGCATCTTCGCCATCACGGCCTTGGCTTCATCGGTGCCGGCGCCGGCGACAGCGCCGAGGTAATGGCGGACAGCGGAATAGACGGCCGCTTGCGCCTGCGTCGGCATGGCGCCGTGCCGGGCAAAGAAGCGCTTCGACCAGGCGCGGGTGTCCGCATCCCGGTCCCAATAAAACCCGGTAACGAATTTTAGGCCCTGCGCGTTCTTCAGCCCGATGCTGTGAATGTCGGTAATGAAGACGAGCAGCGAGACAATGCTCTGGCCGCCGCGCGTAAGGCCGAATTCGTTGGCTTGTTTGGTGGCGTTGATCATGTCACCGCCGCCGTTGGCGAGTGCCACGACCTTGGCGCCGGAGGCCTGCGCTTGCAAGAGATACGAACTGAAGTCGGACGTGTTGAGCGGGTGGCGGACACCGCCCAGCACTTGGCCGCCGGCGGCGCGCACCGCGCTGGTGGCGTCGGCTTCCAGGGAATGGCCGAACGCATAATCGACAGTAAGAAAGAACCAGCTGTCGCGGCCTTCCGCCACGACCGAGCGGGCGAGACTCGTCGTCAGCGCATAGCTGTCGTAAATCCACGACGCTTCGGTCGGCGTGCAGGACTTGCCGGTAAAGGCTGTGCTGCCGACGGCGCCGGCGATGGCGAGGCGGTTACGTTGGGCGGCAAGCTGCTCGACCGCGAGCGCCACCGCGGAATTGTCGAAGCCGATGGCGAGGTCCACTCTTTCGGCGTCGAACCACTGCCGCGCAATCGCGGCGCCGATGTCGGCTTTGTTTTGGTGATCGGCGAAAATGACATCGACCGGTGTGCCGAGGACCGAATTGCCGGCGTCCTCAACGGCCATTTTTGCGGCGACCACCGAGCCCGGGCCGCCCAAATCCGCGTAGAGCCCCGATTGATCGTTCAGTACGCCGATTCTGACAATGCCGTCTGAGATTTGCGCTTTGGCGGAATTAACGCCCGTTATGGGGGCGCAGGCCAATATGAGCGCAAGGGCAAGTCGCACATCATTCCCCGGAGCGGCCGGGGAAGATTAAATGTCGCCTGACATCGCTGCAAGGCGGCTAAGATGCGACCAGCACGGCCGCGCCGGGCAGGACTGCACAGTTTATTGCTTGCGGTTGACGAACAGCGCGTTGCCGAGGCCGGTGCCGATGGTGAAGGTCGCCCAGCTTTCGACATCGTCCATGCGCGGGACTTCGCTCAAGCCCTGCACCACCGCGTCGTTATGCATCACGATCGCGGTCTCATGGTCGCCGATGCGAGGGATCGCCTCAAACAACACTTTCGGGAGATTGAAGCGGCTGCTTTCCCAGTTGCCCGGCAAGTTCTGAGCGCCGGCTTCGATCGAGCCGTCGGCGTCGATTTTGCCCGGACAGCCGATGCCGATGAACGGCGCGAGGCGTAACTCTTCTTTTTTGGCGCGATTGATCAGACGTCGCAGCATACTGATTAAACCTTCGACTGCTTCCTCGCGGTTGAGCTTTTCGTCGCCATGACGCCACAGCTCGAACTTCCACACCTTAGCCTTCGACAAATCCGAGGCGTTGCGCAGGTTAAGTTGCACCACGCCGGCGCGGATATTGGTGCCGCCGATATCAACGGCAAGGATGGCGTCATGCGCCTCGAACATCCATGCCGGCGCGAGCTGTGCGGCGCCGAGAAGTCCGGCCTCGTCGGGATCGTTGCGGATGATGCAAATCTCGGTATCGATTTTGTCGGCCTTCAACAACACCGACGTGCGGCCGATGGCAAGCTCGCCGACACGACTGCCGGCGAAACCGCCGCCGATCACTATGCGCGACGCGTCCTTCCAGCCCTTGAGCTTGAGAAAGCGCCGCAGCACCACGGCGAGCTCTTGCGCGAACGATTCGATGGCGCTTTGAATAATACCGGCAGTTTCAGGATCGCCGCTGGCGAACAGTTGGTCGAGCTTTTTCTTCGCGATCTTGCTCGATGGCTCGTCGCCGAACGGGTCATGATTGAGGTCGCGCAACGGCTTTCGCCAATTTTCAATAAACTTGCGGAATGCGCCCTTGCTGGCGCGATCGCCGATGAAGCCCTCATCGTCCTTTAATTCGACGTTGTAATCCGCGACTTCCACTGCCGGAAGGCGCGCGGCGCCATGCGCAAGCGCCGGTGCTGCCACATTTGCCGAGGATTGTTTGCCCATCGCCGAAATAACCCGCCAAGCGGCAAAAAGTTCACGCGCTTTGGTGCGCGGCCGGGCCCTGCGAAAGGGTCACTGAGTGACTGAGCAGCCGGATGATTTCATCGGCGACCTGCGCGGCAGGCGGACCCACATCGACGGTCAGCGGATCTTCACTCGGGTCAGGTTCTTCGAGCGTGTCGATTTGGCTTCGCAGTAGTTCCGGCGGCATGAAATGACCGTGGCGTCCCGCCAGATGCTCGGCGATTAAGTCCCGACCGCCGCGCAAATAGACCAGCCGGACTTCCGGCCGGTCGCCGATGATGATTTGCCGGTAGGCATGTTTGAGCGCCGAGCACGCGATAATTCCCGGCTCCTTTTTGGCGCGCTGCCGATCGATCCAGGCGGCGACGCGTTCAAGCCATGGCAGCCGGTCGGCGTCTGTGAGCGGAATGCCGGCGTGCATCTTGGCGATGTTCGCCTCCGGATGCAGAGAATCACCCTCCTCGAACGGCCAGCCGAGGCGGGCGGAAAGTTCTTCGGCGATAGTCGATTTGCCGGAGCCCGATACGCCCATGACCACCAGGATTGGCGGACTTCCGCGATGACGGCCAGCGCTGTCGAGACGACGCACGCCGGCGGCGTCGGCAACGAAAACCGGATCGGCCCGGCCCACGAAAAGCCCGTTCTCCACGACACCGACGATGCGCCTGGTCCGCTCCTCGAGCCGCGCCGGATCGTCGATGCGGCCAAAATCGCAATCGAGAATGCAGTTGCCGCCGTCAGTGAGGAATGGCACGCCGGATGAATGCCGCAGGCGTGCGCTGGCGCCAAGCACTTCGAGCGACTCGCGCGTCGCCTCCAGGCCGAAGGCGACCACTTCCACCGGGAGCGGCATTCGCGCGCCGAGCCGGTCGACCATCTTGCTGCCGTCGACGACAATGGCGAGGCGGTGGCTCGCGGCCGCGACGATCTTCTCGCGCAACAGTGCGCCGCCGCCACCCTTGATCAGATTGAGCGTCCCGTGCTCGACCTCGTCGGCGCCATCGATAGTCAGGTCGATTTGCCGGTGCGCGCGGAACGAGGTCAGCGCAATTCCGGCTGCCTTCGCCTGCATGGCCGTGCGCTCCGAGGTGGCAATGCCGACAAAACGCAGTCCTTCGCGTTGACGCCGCGCCAGCGTCTCGACCGCGAATGCGGCGGTCGTACCGCTGCCGAGCCCGACGACCATGTCATTCTCGACCATTTGCACCGCGGCCTCGGCTGCGGCGCGCTTGAGAGCATCGACATCGGCAGCCGCCGCAGAAGGGGAGGTTTTCATGAGGCGACCGCCGCTGCGGCCGC
>JGI12635J15846_10000869_pt1 | contig 26318 bp, 24 predicted proteins | sample BlaSpr_A8_OM2_M2_FD_15846 | JGI IMG/M metagenome (IMG submission 15846) | reverse complement strand
GGTGAGTCTGGCGAGCACCGTGCTATCAGGTGCCAAAAACTTTTAGCCTGCACGCTAGGGACACTAACTCGCCCTTGGTTGGAAAGCGCTTTCTTTGCTTCATTTCTTTGTCGCTTTGGACAAAGAAATGACGTGCCGCCACGCACAGTGGCTAATAGTGATAAATAGAACAACTAACATATAACAACCGCCAGACTGAACAGCAGCAACCCGGCATCGNCCCAGCCCCACGAGCGCAAGAACCCCAAATCCAAACCCCGAGCGCGAGCGAAAACCCGTGCAACCCTGACCGTCTTTAGACCAAATTACCAACATCGTCTTTCAGACGAAACAACGCCACGGCATCGTTCAACTGCCGGCTCTGCTCCTCCAGCGACACCGCCGCCGCCGATGCTTCTTCCACCAGCGCCGAGTTCTGCTGCGTCATCTCTTCCATTTGCGCGACGGTCAGATTGACCTGTTCTATACCAGCGCTCTGCTCGCCGGAAGCCAGGCTGATCTCCGCCATGATCGCGCTGACGCGCCTCACAGCCTCCACCACTTCGACCATGGTCGAGCCCGCGTGAGCCACAAGCTGGCTGCCGTCCTTGACGCTCAGCGTGGAGTCGCCAATCAATTCCTTGATCTCTTTAGCCGCCGATGCCGAACGCTGCGCCAAGCTGCGCACTTCGCTCGCGACGACCGCGAAACCTCGTCCCTGTTCGCCCGCCCGAGCGGCTTCCACGGCCGCATTCAGCGCGAGGATATTGGTCTGGAACGCAATCCCTTCAATCACGCCAACAATGCCGACGATCCGGTCCGAGCTGCCGGAGATCGCATCCATGGTCGCGACTACCCGGTTCACCACCTCCCCACCGCGCAGCGCGATGTCGGACGCTCCGGCGGCGAGTTCGCTGGCGTTGCGCGCGTTGTCGGCGTTCTGCCTCACCGTGGCGGTCAACTGCTCCATGCTCGATGCGGCTTCCTGAAGCGACGCAGCCTGTTGCTCCGTACGCGCCGAGAGATCCAGATTGCCGCCCGAAATGGCATGCGCGTCACGCACGATCGTCTCCGCACTCGAACGCACTTTCTGTACGGTCTGCGCCAACCCGTCCTGCATGCCCTTCAACGCGTTGAGCATGTAGCCCATCTCGTTGTCGCTCTGGACCATCACTGTGCTGGTCAGGTCGCCGGCCGAGATCCGGCCGAAATAATCGACGGCCTTGCCGATCGGCCGCACGATCGCCCGGGTCAAAATCCTCTGCGCAAAGAAACCGATGACAAGCGCGACGATCGCCGCAGCGCCGAGCGCCCAGAGCATGGCGGAAAAACGCGCGTCAGTGGTTTCGAAGCGTGCTTTCTGGCGTTCGACCTGGAAGTTTTCCAGCGCGGTCAGCGCACTCTGGTAATCGGAGAACAGCGCAACCGGTGCCTCCCGCTGGGTGGTGAGGAAGTCCACCAGATTGTCCTGATCGAGTTCCGTCAGCGCCTTCTGGAACACCTGGGCCAGCAGTTGGTCGCGCCGCGCCTGCATGGCGTCGATGAGCACCTTCTCCGCCGGCACCGGCTCGTGAAGCTTCCGGAATGCCTCCAGCTCCTTGTTGCTCTCATCAAGGAGAGCATGCTGCCGGGCAATTTCGCGCTGGGCAGGTTTGCCGGCGCTGATCAGTTGCTCTACTTCGCCAAAACCGCCGCGCAGCAAAAGCAAGCGCTCCGAGCTGGTTTTGAGGTGCAGCAGCGACGCGGTGTCGTCGCGATACATCTCCCTGAGCGCGGAATTGCTGCCGTACAAGCCCAGGATGCCCACTGCGATGACCGCGATGAGCAGAATGGTATACAAGGCGATCGTCGCGACCAGGCCGCCGCGAATAGTCATGTGTTTGCGCATAAGGGCTAGTCCCCACTGCGTCGCGGTAGTCCGCGGCGCAACAGGTCTGTATCCTCCGNATATCTGGGGCGAACCGTGAAGGGAACCACTGGACTCAAGCGTCGATTACGTGGATTAACCAGATAACGGCAGCGGGCAATGCGAAGATTTATCGGAAGGCGACATGGATGTGGCCAATAACGACATCGGGTGCGCGTTCGTCGTGCGGGGGACGTAGCGGCGGATGGGGGCCGGCAAGATCACGTTCCCTGGTGCTGGAAACCGCCTGCCTTCGATTCTCAGCGACCGCGATCTGAACCCTCAAAACCACGGAACCGTTCGCCCTAAAGGCACTTTTTTGAGCATGGATGTATGACCGACTCGACCTTTAAGCGTTTTTCCGACCCGGAGATTGCCGCCGTTTACCGGGCGATCCGCGAACGCCGCGACATGCGGCATTTCACCGGCGCCCCCGTCGCTGCCGACCAGATGGCGCGGCTGATCGAGGCCGCGCACCATGCGCCGAGCGTCGGTTTCATGCAGCCGTGGCGCTTCGTCCGCATAACGGACCGAAGCCTGCGGGTGGCGCTGCACGACATTGTGGAAACCGAGCGGCGCGCCACCGCCGAGGCACTCAACGAACGCAGCGACGAATTCATGCGGCTCAAGGTCCAGGGCATCCTGGATTGCGGCGAGGTCGTGGTCGTCGGTTTGATGGAAGATCGCGAGCGCCATATATTCGGCCGCCGGACGCTGCCGGAAATGGATCTCGCGTCGGTCGCGTGCGCCATCCAGAACATCTGGCTGGCCGCGCGCGCCGAAGGGCTGGGTTTGGGCTGGGTGTCGCTGTTCGACGTAGGCGCGGTTCAACGGCTGCTGCATATGCCCAGCGACGCGAAGCCGGTGGCCATTCTTTGCATCGGCCATGTCGAGCATTTCTACGACGAGCCGATGCTGCAAGCAGAAGGTTGGGCGAAGCGCGTACCGACGTCTTCGTGCGTCGAGGAGAACCGTTGGCCCGATGCGCTGCCTCATCCGGACGCATGAAGAGCCTGGAACCAGGCCGCTAAGCCTCCACCAGTTTGAACAGAGCGACGGCCGTGTTCATCTGCGCCGCCTGCGTTTCCAGCGACGCCGCCGCTGCCGCCGCCTGTTCGACCAGCGCCGCGTTTTGCTGCGTCACCTGGTCCATCTGCGCGATGGCCACGTTGACCTGCTCGATGCCAATCGTCTGTTCCTCCGACGCCGACGTGATCTCCCGCATGATGTCCGTGACCCGGTCCACCGCAACGATGATGTCACGCATCGCGCTGCCGGCGTTCTCGACCAGCACTGCTCCGTTGCCGACGCGCGCTACCGACGTGGTGATCAGTTCGCGAATCTCCTTCGCGGCCCTTGCTGAACGTTGCGCCAGCGCGCGCACTTCGCTTGCAACCACGGCGAATCCGCGCCCTTGTTCACCGGCTCGCGCCGCTTCGACCGCTGCATTGAGCGCAAGGATATTGGTCTGGAACGCAATGCCTTCGATCACCGCAATGATCTCCGAAATTTGCTTCGAACTACTGTTTATACCGTCCATGGTCGACACCACTTGCGCAACGACCTGACCGCCGTGATTAGCCGTAGCCGATGCGGTTTGCGCAAGGCCGCTTGCTTGCCGTGCGCTCTCAGCGTTCTGGCGGACGGTACTCGTCAGTTGCCCGATACTCGCAGAGGTTTCCTGCAGCGACGCGGCTTGTTCTTCGGTCCGCTGTGACAGATCAATGTTCCCCGATGCGATCTCGCGCGTCCCTACGGCCATTTGCCCGGTGCCGTCTCTTACGCCGCCCACTATCGCGCTCAAGCCTTGTTGCATCGTCGATAACCCCTCGATCAGGCGGCCAATCTCATCGTGCCGGCGCGCGGTGAGCCGGGTCGTCAGGTCGCCTCCCGCGATCTGCGCGCAGGCATCGACGGCTACCCGCAACGGAGCGATCACGATCCGCGCCAACGTCAAACGTGCGAAGAAGGCCAGCACGAGACCCGCCACAAGCAGCATCGCCGCAATCCAGGTGACTGTTTCCGTGCGTCGCTGGGAGGCTTCAAAACGTGCCTTGCCATGCTCGAACTCCATGGCAACGAGCGGCTGCAGCGCGGCGTCGTAGGCGTTGAACGCGTCCTTGATCTGGTTCTCGTTGAACTCGCGGATATCGCTCACACGCTTCGATTCCAGCGCCTCCACCGCCGGCAATAACGTCTGCTGGACGAGTTGCTCGCGCGCACCGTTCGCAGCGTGCATGAGCCCCTGCTCCTCGTTGCCGCTTGCAAGCACCGCAAACGACTTCCAGGCGGCGTTGGCGCCGTCGATGGCGCCCTGGGCGTCTCGCAGCAGCGCGGCCGACTCCGCGGTGCCTGCGCGTGGATCGTAGTCCTGCAGGGCCGTGCGCGCGATCAGCAAGCGGATCGTGTCCTTGGCCAGCAGGTCCAGGCCGCGGGTGTCCTGCATGTAGAGGGCGCGCATGGAAACGTCGGCCGTTCGTGCCGCATAGATGCTGTAGCCGCCCGTGGCGGCCAACATGATGGCGAACGCCGCCACCAGGATACTGAGCCATGCCTTGATGCTTACCGCTGTTTTCATCGAATCTCCATACGATGCGCTGCTTCGCGCGAGGACATCGGCCCGTGCCGACCCTCTCCTTACGGCGCATCGGCGGGGAAGTTTAGACAGGCAGGAGCGTGGAGCGGGTTGGAGCGTTGTGTCGCAAAGCCTTGTTTTATAAGGCTCTGGCCGGCGTCATGCAGCGCCGGACGACGATTCGGCAAATACCGGCTATAAGCGTGGCAACACGCTTTGGCGTTGGAAGGGTTCATCGCTCAGACCGGAACGCAAACCGGACAAATCCAGAACTTCATCAGCGATTTCCCTAGTCGCGGCGCCAATGCACTTGCAGTTCCGAAAAGCGACGATGTAATATGACGTCTGATAACGTATGAGATCGCCGAGAAACGTCGGCATCCAACTTAAGGCGTCAAGCCAGAGGAAGCCTAGCCATGACAACGTCTTCGCCTTACCAACCCTTGCCCAACACGTTTCGCCAGTCTGTCCTGAAGAGCGAAACCCTGATCGGATGCTGGGCATCGCTCGGCAGCCCGATCACGACCGAACTGCTCGGCATGCTGGGCTTCGACTGGATCCTGCTCGACGCCGAGCACGCCCCCAACGACGTCCTCACCCTCATCCCCCAGCTAATGGCGCTCAAGGACAGCCGCAGCGCCCCAGTGGTGAGGCCGCCGGCCAATGACAGCGTGGTGATCAAGCGCCTGCTCGACAGCGGCTTCTTCAACTTCCTGATCCCCTTTGTCGACAGCGCCGCCGATGCCGCACGCGCCGTCGCCGCCACGCGTTATCCGCCGCAAGGGATTCGCGGGGTGTCGGTGGGTCATCGCGGCAATCGCTACGGGACCGTAAGCGACTACCTGAGCACCGCGAACGACAACATTTGTGTCGTGGTGCAGATCGAAAGCCGGAAGGCGGTCGAAGCTATCGATGAGATCCTTGCCGTCGAAGGGGTCGATGCGGTGTTCCTCGGCCCGTCGGATCTGGCGGCATCGTATGGACATATCGGCAATCCGAATCACCCGGACGTGCAGCAGGCCATTGCGCACGTCTTCAAGCGCGCCCATGCTGCAGGTAAAGCGAGCGGCACGCTTGCGCCCGTGCAGGCAGAAGCAGAACGTTATCTGTCGATGGGCTGCCAGGTGATCGCGGTTTGTGCCGACATGGGCCTTCTCAGGAATGCGGCGCAAGCCGTGCAGAAACATTTCATGCAGAAGTAACCGGACCGCACCTGAACAACTTGTGGAGAAAGACATGCAAAAAGCAGGCTTCATCGGTCTTGGCATCATGGGCAAACCCATGGCCGAGAATCTCGTCAAGAACGGCGTCGCGCTGGCGGCGTTCACGCGCAGCGGCGTACCGGCCGAGCTGACACAGGCTGGCGCGGTGGCGTGCGACAGCCCGGCTGCCGTGGTCGCGCAGGCTGACGTGATCTTTATCATGGTGCCGGATACGCCGGATGTGGAGCGCGTTCTGTTCGGCGAGAACGGCGTGGTCGCGTCGCTGCGTAAAGGTCAGGTCGTAGTGGACATGAGCTCGATCTCGCCCATCGCCACCCGCGAGTTCGCGGCGAAGGTGCGCGAGCGCGGCGCGGACTATCTCGACGCACCCGTCTCGGGCGGCGAAGTCGGCGCAAAAGCTGCTTCGCTCACGATCATGGTCGGCGGTGCGCAAGCTACCTTCGACAGCGTGAAACCGCTGTTCGACATGATGGGAAAAAACATCTCGCTGATAGGCGAAGTCGGAGCGGGACAGGTCTGCAAGCTGGCGAATCAGGTGATCGTGGCGGCGACTATCGAAGCGGTTGGTGAGGCCTTGTTGCTGGCATCGAAAGCCGGCGTCGATGCAGAGAAAGTGCGTACGGCGTTGATGGGCGGTTTCGCCTCCTCGCGCATTCTGGAAGTGCACGGCGAACGCATGACGAAGCGTACGTTCAATCCGGGCTTCCGCATTGAACTGCATCAGAAGGACCTGAACCTCGCGCTCTCGACGGCGCAATCGCTTGGGGTATCGCTGCCTAATACCGCGACATGCCAGGCACTTTTCAACGCTTGCGCGGCGCACGGCGGCAAGGCATGGGATCACTCGGGAATGGTCCGCGCGCTCGAGTATCTGGCCAACCATGAGATCGGTCAGACACCGGCTGGCTGATCTGCGGTCTGCGTTCTACCAACGCAAGAAGGGCATCGCGATCAACACATCGCGATGCCCTTTTTTCATACCGCCCAGGCTTAACCCTTCGTCACGCTCGCCGGTAAATCGCGGCCGTGGTACTTCTTGTAGATCGTATTGAGCATGCCGTTTTTCTGGTTCGTGCTCACCCAGTTATTGACCCACTCCTTGAGCTTCGGCTCGTCCTTGTTCATCGCAATGCCCAGGTCGAAATCCCTCTGCGGGAACTTCAGTTCGAGATCGCGATTCGGCGCACGCTTGACCATCTCGGCCAGGTTCGACGGCGTGCTCGAGAAGATGTCGACCTGCCCCGTCACCACCGACGTGATCAGCGTGGCGTCGTCTTCATATCGTTGAATCTGCGCACCCTTCGCCATTTGCGTGGTGATGCTGTCGTTGACGGTGGCGCGCGTGAGGCCGATTGTCTTGCCGTTAAGGTCATCGTAGTTCTTGACTTTCTGATTTTTTGTACCGCCCACGATGATCGTGATAACCGCATAGGGGATCGAGAAGTCCACAACCTTCGCCCGCTCCGGCGTGATCGACAAGTCCGCTATCACGAGGTCCGCGCGCTTCGCCTGCAAGGTCGGCACACGGGCCGCGTTCGTGATCTGCACGAGTTCGAGCTTCACGCCCAGGTCTTTAGCGAGCGCCGCGGCCGTGTCCACATCCGATCCCGCGGGCTGAAGGTTGGCATCGGCGTAACTGAAGAGCGGCGTGCCCATCGCGATCGCCACGCGGATCTTGCCTGCCTTCTTGATGTCGTCGAGCTGGTCGGCCATCGCGCTGTGCGCTACGCCCGCGAGCAACAAAGCGGCCACGCAGCCGCGCATGATGAATCGGTTGGTCTTCAAAGCAGTCTCCATTTTTATGATCGGTTCAAAAGATGATCTTCTTCAGGCCTATGCTTATAAGCCGTTGTTCAGGAAGGTGCGCAACTCAGGCGTTTGCGGCGCGTCGAGCATGTCGCCGCTGCCCACTTCCCACACCTTCCCCTGATGCATATAAATGATCCGGTCCGCCATGCGCTTGGCGAACGCCATCTCGTGCGTGACCAGCAGCATGGTCATGCCGTCCTTCGCCAGATCCTCCATCACGCGCAGCACTTCGCCAGTCAGTTGCGGATCGAGCGCGGACGTCACTTCATCGAACAACATGACCTTCGCGACATCGCCAGCGACCGTGCAATCGCCACACGCTGCTGCTGTCCGCCCGAAAGCTGCTCCGGGTAGGCATCGGCTTTCTGCGCGAGGCCGACCTGATCGAGCACGGCCATCGCCACGCGGCGCGCTTCGTCGCGTCCGAGCTTCTTCACGTGGCGCAGCGCCAGCATGATGTTTTCTTCCACGGTCAGATGCGCGAACAGGTTGTAGCTTTGAAACACGATGCCGACTTCCCGGCGCAACTGGTGCAGGTCCACCTTGGGGTCGTCGACACGAATGCCGCATACCTCGATCGTGCCGCGGTCGATGGTTTCCAGGCGATCGATACAACGAAGCGCCGTGCTTTTCCCCGACCCGCTCGCGCCGATCACGGCGATCATTTCGCCCTTGGCCACTTCCAGTGACACGCCCTTGAGCACCTGGTTCGAGCCGAAGCTCTTATAGACGCCCCCGAGCTTAACGATTGCCGACATTGAGCTTTTTCTCCATCGATTGACTCCAGCGCGAGAGCGGATAACACAGCGCGAAATAGAAGACCCCGACCAGCCCGAACACGAGGAACGGCTGAAAAATCGAGTTGTTGATGATCTGGCCGGCGCGCGTCAATTCGACGAAACCGATCACTGAAGCAAGCGATGTCATCTTGATCACCTGCACCAGGAAACCGACCGTCGGCGGCAAAGCGAGACGCAGCGCTTGCGGAATGATCACGAGGCGCAAGGTCTGCCAGCGCGTCAATGACAGGCATTCCGCGGCTTCCCATTGGGGCTTCGGCATGGCGTCGATACAACCGCGCCAGATGTCGCCGAGATACGCGCTCGTGTAGACCATCAGTGCGAGACCGGCTGCGACCAGCGCAGGCACTTGAAAGCCATACACCGACAAACCGAAGTAGACGATGAACAACAGGATCAGCAGCGGAATACCTTGAATCGCTTCGATATAAACCATCGCCGGACGGCTGAGCCAGCGGCGCGGCGAGATGCGCGCGAGCATCACGCCGAAGCCGCCGATGCTTCCCAGCACGAACGCGAGTGCGGAGAGCACAAGCGTCCACCAGATGGAGTGCACGAGATAAAACAGATGCGCCGCAGTGAAACCGCCGGTCATGCCGCACCTCCGGGAATCACTGTATCGATACGCCCCTGATCGGAAGCAGGCTTGCCTGCCCGCTCCGCTGCTTGCCGCAAGACCCGCCGCCGCTTGAACGCGACCTCGCCGACGGCCCAGGCGACCAGCTTGATCAACAACGACAACGCGAGATACAGCAGCGCCACCACGATGTACGTTTCGAGCGAACGGAAGGTATCGGATTGCACCGTGTTGGCCGTCGCCGTGAGCTCTTCCGCCGAGATCTGCGACGCGATGGCCGAGGCCTGCATCATAAGCAGGAACTGGCTGGTCAGCGCCGGATAAACCTTTTCGATAGACGGCTGAAGCATCACATGCCAGCCAATCCTCCAACGCGACAAGCCCAGGCATTCAGCCGCCTCGAGCTGCCCGCGCGGCACCGATTCGAGACCCGCACGAATGATCTCGGCCGCGTAGGCACCGATGTTGATGATCATCGCGAGTGCGGCTGCGGCGAACGTCGGCATGCGCACGCCGAAGCCGGCAAGCCCGAAGTACAAGAGGAAGATCTGCACGAGGAAAGGCGTATTGCGCACGGCCTCGATATAGATCGAACACACGCGCGATAAGAGCCGGTTTTTCCCGCGCTTGGCAAACGCGACGAGCGTACCCAGGATCACGCCGAAAAACACCGCCACGGTCGTCATCTTCAACGTCAGCCAGGCGCCTTTCAGGAAGACGGGCCAGTATGGAAGCAGCGGGCTGAAATCGAGAGAGAAAGTCATCGCAGCATCTAGGGTTGTGACGAGGACGGGCCGTACGGCGCCGTGCTCGTCGAGTCTTCGGGTGCTTCACCATCGCGCTTCGAACGCACCGGGCAACGGCTTTATTCGAACGGCCCGGTGGTGGTGAACGCCCCGCCCTGCAACAAGGCAACGGCGCTGTCAGGCGCGGGCGCCGGCTGCGCTTCGACTTTCTCCCGGAACGGCTCCGACGAATCCCGCGGGACAAATCCCAGCTTCGATGCAAACCGGTTGTCCCACCATTTGACTACGTTGTCAGACATCCCGTAGACCACGGTATGACCGACATCCGGCGTAAAGAGACTGCGACGCAGGAGTTCGAGCAGGTCGTCGTAGCTGAGCCAGCTCGCCATCATCCGGCGATCTTTCGGCTCTGGAAACGCCGATCCAATGCGGATGCTCACGGTCTCGATTCCGTAGCGATCGAAATAGAACTGAGCCGTGTCTTCGCCGAACGATTTGGACAGGCCGTAGTAACCGTCGGGACGTCGCAGCGCATGAGCGTCGATCTTCTCGTCCTGACGATAGAACCCGGTCACATGATTCGAACTGGCGAAGATGACACGCTTGACGTTGTGCCGGCGGGCGGCTTCGTAGAGGTTGAAAACCCCCTTGATATTGGCTTCCAGCACTTCTTCGAAGGGCCTTTCCACCGATACCCCGCCGAGATGGATGACCGCATCGCAACCGGCGACGAGCGCATCGACCGCCTGCTTATCCGAGAGATCGCAAGGGACGACTTCTTCGTGCGGCGCGGCGTCAGAGGACAACGCGGCAGCGAGATCCGACACCCTGATTGTTTCCGCGAATTCAGCCACGCGCGCACGAATGACCTTGCCTACCCCGCCGGCGGCGCCGGTCAGCAACAGACGACGGAAGGGAACGTGAGGAACGCTAGGAACGTTGGGTTCTTGATTGGCCATGTAAGCCTGTCTCCAATAAGCGCGGCCACCCGGAGCTTTCATGCTCCTTTCGTGCGGGTTGGCCGCTTAACTTAACTGATATTGTACGTTGTCATATGACTATAGCCTGCATATAATCATTCGCACATCCGTTTGTCAACTTTGGCGAATCATTTTCCCAATCGAGGTGGCCGTGCAGCGATCGACTCGTGCTCTCTTCGAAGCCCCTGCCTACCCCTCGGGCCGGCGCAGTCTGACTACCGAAGTCGTCGATGCACTCCGCCAGCAGATCGAGGCAGCCGAGCTCAAGGTGGGCGACCGGCTGGCGACCGAAGCGGAAATGGTCCAGCGCTTCAAGGTGAGCCGCACGGTCGTGCGCGAGGCGTTATCGAAGTTGCAGGCCGCGGGATTAGTGGAGACGCGTCATGGGATCGGCACCTTCGTATGCGAGGCGCCGGGCAGAGGACTGTTTCAACTTGATCCTGCGGACGTGGCCGGTTCCATCGACGCCCTCGCCGTCCTCGAGCTGCGCATCAGCCTCGAGACAGAGAGCGCGGGACTGGCCGCTGCCAGATGCGATAAAGCGCGGATCGCGTCCATGCGGCGCGCGTTGAGCGACTTCGAGCGCAACGTGGGCGAAGCGACCGAGACCATCTCGCCGGATATCCGCTTTCACCTTGAAATCGCGCATGCCACCGGCAACCGCTATTTCGTGCAGATCATGACGCACCTCGGCATTCACCTGATTCCCCGCGCCCGCCTCACCGCGACGCAGATTCCACCCGATGAATACGCCGACTATCTGACCCGCGTGAATCGCGAGCACGAGCAGATCTGCGATGCCATCGAGCGCGGCGATGCCGACTCCGCGCGCACCGCCATGCGGCTCCACCTGATCAACAGCCGCGAGAGGCTGCGGCGCGCGCAAGAAAACCTTTGAGCAGCGACCTCACGCGCGTATTCGTTTCGCCGGGGCAGCGACGGAAGCGCGTTGCGTGACGGTCACGGGAAACTCTCGATAGATCGTGTACGAGGTCCCATAACATTGGTTGAGCAACCATCGAACGGCGTTCTGCGTCAGATCGGCGGTCGGGATGTGGACCGAGGTCAGCCCCGGCGCTGAAAACGCAGCCGAGTAGTCATCGTCGTAACCCACCACCGAAATATCGTCCGGCACCGAGATGCCCGCCTGCTGCAAACACGACAATGCGCCGATCGCCATGGTGTCGTTGGCGCAGAACAACCCGGTAAAACGTCTCTTCGACGCCAGCAGTTGCCGCGCGGAATCAAATCCGCCGTCCGGGGAAAAATCCGATTCGATCAACTGGACCGCGTCCCGGCCGATGCCGTTGCGCGCGAGTTCATCGAAGAATCCCGCGATCCGCGCTTCATTGTCGGAAGCCTGAAAAGGCCCTGAAATCACGGCTATTTTCTTGTGTTTGTGCGCGAGCAGCGTCTGCGCCGCCAACACCCCGCCACGATGATGATCCGCGCAAAACGACGCTTCCGGCATCTGCGCGAAGTCGCGATTGAGGAACACCATTTTCGGATGCATGCGGTGCAGCTTGATGAGGTCGTCGTCATGCAGGTCGTGACTCGTCACGACTACCCCATCGCAATCGCGGCCGATCAGGAATTGCACGGCGTCTATAGCCTGGTCGCGCGGCGAGTCTTCGCCATAGCCGGTCGCCACCACCACATGGCGATGCACCTTGCGCAACTCGGTATCAGTCTGCTTGAGGATGGTGCCGTAATACGGGCCGAAGAACGTCGGCACGAAGATGCCGATCATGCCGAGCGATTGCGTCGACAACGCGCGCCCTATCGATGATGGCCGAAAATTCAGTTCCGCTATTGCTGCCTGCACGCGCGCGAGCGCGTCTGCCGAGACCGGTCCACGGCCGGAGATGGCACGCGATGCCGTGGACATGCCCACGCCGGCCAAGGCCGCGACGTCCTTCAGGGTTGCCACTTCTACTCCGTGAATTAAGGCTTCGTATATTAACTAGAGCCGGCTTAGAGCCGATCCCCGGCGGGTTCGTCGAAGAGCGAAATACGCTTGCTATCGATCGAAAAGCCCGTGATCTCGTCAACCGCTGCCGTCGCCGAGTCCTGCGCGATCGACGCGATTTGGGCGCCATGATAATCGAGCCAAATTACCCGGTGATTGCCCATCGGTTCGACCAGCGACACCGTGCCGCGACGCTGGAACGAAGAGTCGATCAAGACGTCCTCGGGGCGCACGCCGAGCATGCATGGCTGGTTCTCCGATGGTGCCTGACGAAACGGATAAGCGGAGACATCAAGGTCGATATAGTCGTTGCGAAACCTCACTGCGCCCGCGTCGTGGTGAAGCGTTCCCTTAAGCAGGTTCATACCCGGCGAGCCCAGGAACGTAGCAACAAACAGATTGTTCGGATGTGCATAAACCTCAGCGGGCGTGCCGATCTGCTGGATTACACCACCGCGCATGACCGCCATGCGGGTCGCGAGCGTCATCGCTTCCACCTGGTCGTGGGTCACGTAGATCATCGTTGCGCCGAGCCGCTTATGCAGTTGCTTCAACTCGCGCCTGAGTTCCGTGCGCAGTTTCGCGTCGAGGTTGGAGAGCGGTTCGTCGAACAGGAATACGTCCGCCTCACGCACGATCGCACGACCGATCGCGACGCGTTGACGTTGCCCGCCCGATAACTGAGCCGGCCTGCGCTTGAGCAATGGACCAAGTTGCAGCATCTCCGAAGCACGCGTCACACGCCGCTCAATCTCGGCTTTAGGCGTGCCGGCAATGCGCAAGCCGAACGAGAGATTACGCTCGACGTTCATCGTCGGATAAAGCGCGTAGGACTGGAACACGAGCGCGATGCGGCGATCTTTCGGATCGGCCCACGTCATATCCTGGCCGCCAATTTCGATGCTGCCGCCGCTCACATCGATCAGCCCTGCGATGCTGTGCAGCAAGGTGGACTTACCGCACCCCGAGGGTCCCAGCAGCACGAGGAATTCGCCCGGTTCAACCTCCAGATCGAGCGACTCGATGATCGTGTTGGAACCGAGCTGAATCTCCAGATCGCGGATAGAAACGTTCGACATGACGGTAGACATGAATGAGCCCTGGACTAACCCTTGACCGCACCGGAAGCAATGCCGCGGACGAACCAGCGACCCGACACGAAGTAGATGGCGAGCGGCACCATGGACGTGAGAATGGTCGCCGCCATGTTGACGTTGTAGAGGCGCTCGCCTGTCGTCGTGTTGATGATGTTGTTCAGTTGCACGGTCATCGGCAGGTTCTTGGTACCGGCGAAGACAAGGCCCAGGACGAAGTCGTTCCAGATGCCGGTGACCTGCATGATGATGGCCACCACGATGATCGGCGTGGACATGGGCACCATCAGTTGCAGGAAGATGCGCCAGAAACCACCGCCGTCCACGCGCGCCGCCTGAAAGAGTTCATGCGGCAGCGCGGCGTAGTAGTTACGGAACAGCAGCGTCATCACGGGCATGCCGAAGATCGTGTGGATCACAACAATGCCGGGCAACGAGCTGAATAAATGCACGGTGGCAAGCACGCGAACCAGCGGATAGACCATCACCTGCACGGGAATGAATGCGCCCATCAGCAGGATGGCGAACAGCGTGCTCGCACCACGCGGTTTCCAGAACGACAACGCGTAGCCGTTCACCGCCCCCACCAGAATCGACAGGACCGTACTCGGTATGACGATGCGCACCGAGTTCCAGAAGCCGACCTGGATGCCCTTGCAATCGAGTCCCGTACACGCCGATTGCCAGGCTACACGCCATGCGTCGAGCGTGAAATGCATCGGCAGCGAGAGGATATTGCCGAGACGAATTTCCGTCATCGGCTTGACCGACGTGACGAGCATGACATACAGCGGCAGCAAGAAAAACAATGCGGATGTCAGCAGGAACGCATACACACCCAAACGCCCGGGCGTAAAGCGCGACCTGCGTTTCACCGGGTGGCGCGGCGCGGTCATCGGGCATCCCTCAACCGCAAGGCGCGGCTGCGAACATAGAAGACCGGCGCAAGAATCGCGAGCACGGTAATGAGAAGAACGATCGACGCCGCCGATGCCAGCCCCAGATTCGCGCGCCCGAACAGGTACTCCATGATGAACTTCGCGGGCACTTCGCTCGCCGTGCCGGGACCGCCTTGCGTCATGGCGACGACCGCGTCGTAGAGTTTGATGACCATCACGAACAGCAGGATGAAGGCCGTTGAAATCGATGCACCGAGCATGGGAATCACTATGCTGACATAGACACGCCAGCGCGGAATGCCGTCTATGCGCGCAGCTTTCCAGATCTCGTCATCGATGCCCCGCAGTCCCGCAAGCAACAACGCCATCACCAGCCCCGACGCCTGCCAGACCGTTGCAATCACGAGCGTATAGATCACACGATCCTGATCGACAATCCAGTCGAAGCGCGCGTGCGTGAAACCGATCCTGTGCAGCACCTCCTGAATGCCGAGTTCCGGATTCAGGATCCACTGCCACACAAGGCCCGTCGCCACGAAAGACATTGCATACGGATACAGGAACACGGTGCGCAGCGCACCCTCCGCCACCACCTTCTGATCTATAAACACCGCCAGCAGCAGGCCGATCACAAGACATATGACGATGAACAAAACCCCGTAGATCACGATGTTTTGCAGCGACAACATCCATCGGTCGTTATTAAAAAGCCGCACATATTGCGAAACGCCCGCGAAACTGGTCGATGCGAACGTGCGCGAGTTCGTGAACGACGTGCGCAAGCTCCATAACATCGTGCCTAGATAAGCGAACACGACCGTCAAGGCCATCGGCAACAACGCGATATAGGCTGCCAGCGCAAACCGCTTTCTCAGCGGTTTGCGCTTCGCATGCCGGACCGGTGCGCGCAAGGCTTTGTCGGCGGGCGTCACGGCCATCAGCTTTTCAGCCCGCTGGCAAAGGCCTTTTGTGCGTCTTCCACCGACTGGTTCTTGTTCCAGAAGTTGGTGATGACGTCCTGCAACGCGCCATTGATATCAGGCGGTGTCAGCATTTCCGGATTCGGCAACTGCCGCGACTTGTCCTTCATGATCGCGATGCCCTCCTTCGCGCACATATCAAGACTCGAATCGTCGATGTCCGAGCGGATCGGAATCGAACCCTTCTTCGCACTGAACGCAACCTGTGCAGCCGGCGACGTCATCACGGTAGCCAGCAATTTCTGCGCCTTCACCGCGTTGGCATCATCGGTCTTCGGGAACACGAACACGTCGCCTGCCACGAGATACGGCGAATGCGGACCGAAGCCCGGGAAGCAGCCGAAGTCCTTGCCCGCCGATTGTTTGGCCGCAACGAACTCGCCCTTCGCCCAGTCGCCCATGATCTGCACGCCGGCTTTGCCCGAGATCACCAGCGCGGTGGCATCGTTCCAGTTACGTCCCGGCGAACCCGGATCAACGTAGTTATGCAGGCGCTTGAACTGCGTCAGCACCTTCTTGAATGCGTCGGATTTGACCGCGTTCACATCGCGATCGCGATAGATCTTCAGGTATAGGTCCGGGCCGCCAACATCCGCGAACACGGCGTCGAAGGTGATCTTCTCCTGCCACGCCTGGCCACCGAGCGCGAGCGGAATCACGCCCGCCGCTTTCAGCTTGTCGAGGTCCGCGATGAACTCGTCGTAGTTGGCCGGTTCTTTCGGAATGCCCGCCTTCTGGAAGGCCGACTTCGAATAGAAGAACCAGGCCGGCATATGGATGTCCACGGGCGCAGCGTAGAAGTGCCCGTTCGACTTGATGCTGGCGATAATCGAAGGCGGGAAGGTCGCGTCCCAGTTCTCCTTGGCAGCCACGTCGTCGACGTTGTTCAGCAGACCCTGGTCGATAATGTCGTGGAATTGCTTTGAGGTATTGAACTGTGCGGCCGTGGGTGGATCGCCGCCCATGATACGGTTGAGCGCAGTGGAACGCGCCTGGTCCGCGCCGGCCACGGCGTTGTCGACCCACAAACCGCCGGCTTTGTTATAGGCGTCGGCGAACTGCTTGATAGCCGCCGATTCCCCGCCCGAGGTCCACCAGTGGATCACGGTCGCTTTCAGCGGATCGGCATGCGCTGCGCTGCTCGCAGCGACGACTGCAAAAACACTGACGACGAGTTTCTTCATGCTGTTCATTGAGTCTCCTCCGGGCTATATAGTCCATTTGGCCCGTGTGGTCCATATGGTCCATATGGTCCAACGGATTCGGCATTGAATCTTGCTGCGGGTCAGGATTTAATTCAGGCGCGGGCGCGGCGCTCCTTAAGGAACTTCGCAATCAGTTCGGCGCTATGTTTCATCGTGCGTTTCTGCGTTTCATAGTCGACATGAAACACGCCGAAACGCCGCTCATAACCGAAGGCCCATTCGAAGTTGTCCATCAGCGACCAGATGAAATATCCGCGCACGTCCACGCCGGCTTTGATGGCGCTATCGACGGCAGCAAGATGGCGCTTGAGGAAGGAGATGCGCTGCTGATCGTCGACGCGGCCGTCGACCACTTTGTCATCCGACGCCATGCCGTTCTCGGTGATATAGATCGGCGGCAATGAAGCATAGGTCTTGTTGAATCCGATCAGCAGGTCGCGCAGGCCATCGGGATGAATCTCCCAACCCATCTGTGTACGCTCGACACCTTGCAGCGGCACTTCCGTAAAGCCGTGCCCGCCATCGCTTTTCACGTTCGTACGGAAGTAATAGTTGATGCCGAGGAAGTCGAGCGGTGTGCCAATGATCTCCATATCGCCATCGAGCACGAGCGGTTCGGTGCCCGGCCATAGTTCGAAAAGGTCCTTCGGATAGGCCTTTTTCAGCAACGGGTCGAGGATCCAGGCGTTGTGCTGGACTTCAAAAAGATGCGCGGCGCGTGCGTCCGCTTCGCTGTTGGTGTCGGCGGTTCCGCGGCCGACGTTCGCGACAATGCCCTTGAGCGACGCGGGATCGTTCGCGCGCAAGACCGGTACTGCGCTGCCGTGCGCGAGCAGCAGATGGTGCATCGCCTGCGTAGCGTAGCGGTCGTTGGCGAGACCCGGTGCGTGATGACCATTGCCGTAGCCAAGATACGCGGAGCACCAGGGTTCGTTGAGCGTGGCCCAGGCATCGACCTGGCCTGCGAGTTCGCGGCTCATCAGGTCGGCGTAATCGGCGAAGCGATACGCGATGTCGCGATTGAGCCAGCCGCCGCGATCTTCCAGATACTGCGGCAAATCCCAGTGATAGAGCGTGACAAAGGTCTTGAGCCCCTTCTCTTTCAGCCGCCCGATAACCCGCTTATAGAAGTCGATACCCTTCTGATTCGGGCGCCCTGCTTCGTCCATCACGCGCGGCCATGCAATGGAAAGACGGTACGCGTCGACGTTAAGCGCCGAGAGCAGATCGAGGTCCGATTCCCATCGATGATAGTGATCGCAGGCGACCTCGCCGGTGTCTCCGGCCAGCACTTTGCCGGGCGTAGCCGAGAACGTGTCCCAGATCGACGGGAGGCGGCCATCTTCGTGCGTGGCGCCTTCGATCTGGTAGGAAGCGGTTGCGGCGCCGAGCAGAAAGTCTCGTCGCCAGAGGGCTGAATCGGAGGGTGGGGAAAACGGATCGCTGGAGACAACAGATGCGTCGAGTGCCACGAGAACTCCTGTTGAGCGGTGGAGTGGAAGCGCTTCCACAAGCGCTCGCGAACGATAGCAGCGCCGAATTGACGCGGACAATCCGGGTTTGTATGGAGGTGAATCGGGGAGTGGCTGCAAGGAGCGATCCCGCACCGGTTCATCGTGCGCGCTGTGCGTCAAAGCATTGACCAGCAAGTTGGACAGCAATTGCTGCATGCGCCGCGGGGTTCTGCTGCAAACCGCGAGCGAAACCAACCTTGGCGCGCGCCAACCCTTCACCCGTAATCTTTCGAATTGCACGCCGCGAACCACAATGCCAAGATGCGCTGTCGCCGTCGACCAACCGGCGCGGGTCATCCAGCACAGGTCGGCTGGTGCCTTTCCTGTTAAACCTTACGAAGAACAATAATGACTGGAGCAGCGCTTTCAAAATCGCCGACAGGCATTTCAGGCTTCGACGACGTCACACTCGGCGGCTTGCCCGCCGGGCGTCCCACCCTGATGTGCGGTGCGGCCGGATGCGGTAAAACCCTCTTTGCCATGACCTTCCTCGTAGAAGGCGTGCTGAAGTACGGCGAACCCGGCGTGCTGGTGAGCTTCGAGGAATCGGCGGAAGACCTGGCCGCGAACGTGGCCTCGCTCGGCTACGACGTAATGTCGCTGATCGAACAAAAGCAACTCGCCATCGACCAGGTCAAGATCGACCCGGCAGGGATCGAGGACACCGGCGAATACGATCTCGAAGGCCTGTTCGTGCGGCTCGATTACGCCATCAAGAGCGTGAACGCAAAGCGCGTGGTGCTCGATACGCTAGAGGCGTTGTTCGCCAGTTTCCCTGACGCCGTCTTGCTGCGTGCCGAGTTGCGGCGCCTGTTCGACTGGCTGAAGGAGCGTGGCGTCACCGCCATCGTGACCGCGGAACGCGGGACCGATAACCCCAACCAGCTCACGCGGCACGGTATCGAGGAATATGTGTCCGACTGTGTGATCCTGCTCGACAACCGCGTCGAAAACCAGGTCACCACGCGGCGCCTGAGGATCGTCAAATATCGCGGCTCGGCGCATGGGACCAACGAATACCCGTTTCTCATCGATACCACCGGCATCAGCGTTCTCCCCATCACGTCGGCTGGGCTCGCTCACCTGACGTCGAGCGAGGTCGTCTCCACGGGGATCACGGATCTCGATTCCATGCTCGGCGTGGGCGGTTATTTCGTCGGCTCCAGCGTGCTCGTGTCGGGACTCGCGGGGACCGGTAAAACCACCTTCGCCGCCAAGTTCGTGGAGGCGCGCTGCAAACTCGGCGAGCGCACGCTGTGGTTCGCCTTCGAGGAGTCGCCGGAACAAATCGTGCGCAACATGCGCTCAGTGGGCGTGGATCTTGCGCACCACCTGGGTACCGTGCTCAGGATCGAATCGGCGCGGCCCAGTTTTTTCGGGCTGGAAATGCATTTGGCGCGCATGTACCGCGACATCGGCCTGTTCAAGCCGTCCGCCGTGGCAATTGACCCGATTTCGTCGCTGCGGGGAGTGGAATCGGAAGTTCACGCGACGTTGTTACGACTCGTCGATCTTCTCAAATCGCGCGGCATTACGGCAGTTTTTACCAGCCTTAGCAGTACCGACCAGGCTTCCAGCGTGAACGACCGCAGCATCTCGTCTCTTATGGACACCTGGATTTCGCTATCGCATATCGAAACGAACGGCGAGCGCAACCGGCTCGTCTACGTCCTGAAATCGCGCGGCATGGATCACTCGAACCAGGTCCGCGAATATCAGATCAGCAATGGGGGAATCGCCATGGTGCCGGCCTATGTAGGCGCAGGCGGCGTGCTGACCGGTTCCGCGAGGCTCGCGCAGGAAGCTCAGGAACGCGACGAATCCGCCGCGCGCGATGAACTCGTGCTGCAGAAGAAGCGCGAACTCGAGCGGCGCCGCAAAGCGGTCCAGCAACAGGTCGCCGAACTGCAGACGGAGCTCGAAGCCGAAGCGTCGGAACTCGACGCGCTGATCAAGCAAAGCGACGAACGCATGCGCCTGCGCGAGGCCGACCGCGCCCGGATGGCGCAACTGCGGCGGTCCACGGAATGACCGAACAAGAATCGTCCACGTCAGGGCAGGAACCGGAAACCGCCGTGCCGGACGGGACCGTTGCGGGCTCGGAAATGCAGCCCGCCGCCGACCAGATTCTCGCGATCCCGACCGTTGTGCGGCATTTGCCCGCGCCGCTCAGGAAAGTGATCGGCGATTTGTCGGATACCGGGCGCGTGCTGGTCGGGCTCGACATCCGGCCTGGGACCCATTCGTGAGCGCCCTGCCTGTCGAAGCCGGCGGTGGAGGTGCGCCGCCACCGCCGCCACTGGACATGCTCGTGCTGCGCCTGTACGTGACGGGCAACACGACACGCTCCACGCGCGCCGTGGACAACGCCCGGCGCTTGCTGGAAACGCATGCGTCGGGCCGCTTCGAGCTTGAAGTGATCGATATCTATCTGCATCCCGAAGCCGCGATCGCAGCGCAGATCATCGCTGCGCCGACGCTGGTGAAACTGCGTCCGGGGCCGTCGCGCAGGGTGATCGGCGACCTGTCGGATTCAAACAAGGTGCTGGCCGCGCTCGGCGTGGTGGTGCCGAACGTAGCGAACGCAGCAACCGTGGCCTGCAACGCGTCTTCTGGCGCGTCCGTGAAACCCTGACGCGTATGTCCGATCAATCTCGCTCCGCTTCACTGGAAACCGCGCCCATCGAGGAGTTGCGCGAGCGGCTGCGGGAAGCCGAAGACACGCTCGACGCAATCCGCAGCGGCGCGGTGGATGCCGTGGTGGTCGGCAACGACGAAGATCGCCGGATTTATACGCTGGAGAGCGCGGACCGGCCGTATCGCGTACTAGTGGAGCAGATGCAGGAAGGCGCGGTGATGCTCTCCGGCGACGGCACCATTCTCTACGCCAACGAACGCGCCGTGCAGTTGCTCGACCGCCAGGTCGAGCATGTGGTTGGCTACGCGTTCAGCGCTTTCGTGCTCGAAGGCCAGCGCGCGCGGCTGGAAGAACTGCTCCGCGAAAGCGCCACCGGCACCGCGCGCGACGAACTCACGGTGTTGTCGGCCAGCGGGGAAACGCCGGTCTACTGCAGCTTCAAGGCGCTCGAAGCCGAGCGCGACCAGGACCGCCTGATCTGCGGCGTGATCTCCGATCTCTCTCAGCAACGGCAGATGGAGGCGCGCCTGCATCAGGCGCAGAAAATGGAAGCGGTCGGTCAACTGACCGGCGGTCTTGCGCACGATTTCAACAATCTGCTACAGGCCATTCACGGCAATCTGGAACTGGTAAAGCGCCTGCCGTCCGATCCCGAGCGCGTGTTGCGCTGGACCGGCAACGCGATGCGGGCAGTCAGCCGCGGCGCCAAGCTCACTGCGCAATTGCTGGCGTTTTCCCGCTCGCAGAAACTTGAATTGAAACCGGTCGCGCTGTCGCAGCTCGTGCATGGCATGGCCGATCTGTTTGACCGCACGCTCGGTCCAGGGATCGACCTGCGGCTGGAACTGGGTGACGACAATGCCCTCGTCATCGCGGACGCGACCCAGCTCGAACTCGCGCTGCTCAACCTCGCGATCAACTCGCGCGACGCGATGCCCTCGGGCGGCGTGCTGCGCATCAGCACGGTATCGTGGACGATCACGGACGACCCCGATCTCGCCGATGGCGACTACGTGGAACTGAGCGTCGCCGATACGGGCACGGGCATGCCGGCCGATGTCGCGGCCCGCGCGTTCGAGCCGTTTTTCACCACCAAGGAACTGGGCGCGGGCACCGGTCTCGGCCTCGCCCAGGTGTACGGAATCTGCCGGCAGGCGGGCGGCCATGCGCGGATTGAAAGCAGCTCGCTCGGCACGCGGGTGTCGTTTTTTCTGCGGCGTTCGCCTGGCGTGGTTGCTACACCAGACCCGTCGGCGGCGGCGGTCGTCAACGCCAGGGATCGGAGTGCACCGCGGATCCTGGTCGTCGACGACGATCCCGACGTGCGCGCGTTCATGGTCGAAACGCTGGTTGCGCTTGGGTATCGCGTGGACTCGGCGGCCGGTGGCCGCGCCGCGTTGCACATGATGGCAAGCGACCCGCCTGACCTGCTGGTGCTGGACTTCGCAATGCCGCATCTGGATGGCGCAAAGGTGGCGAAACTGGCGCGGTCGCAGGGCTTGCAGATGCCCATTGTGTTCGCGAGCGGTTACGCGGACAGCTCCGCCCTCGACGCCGCAATGGGTACCAACATCTCGCTGCTTCGAAAACCCTTTTCGATCGGGAATTTGTCCGCGGTTGTGGCGGCGGCGTTGGCTTGAGGCGTGGACGGAATCGGCCCTGCGCTGCTGACAGAAACTGGCAGTGGCAACGCTTACGATGGGACCGGCTTCATTCGAACACCGGGGCACCCCGGCTCCTTCCCACCGACCCTTCGCGAGCGCTCACCATGACCGATCCCAACTTCATCATCCTGTACGTAGACAGCCCTTCAGCCAGCGCCGATTTCTACGCCGGTCTGCTAGGCAAAACACCCGTCGAATCTTCCCCGACGTTCGCCATGTTCGTCCTGGAGTCGGGTCTGAAGCTGGGATTGTGGTCAAGGCATACAGTTGAACCCGCGGCGACAGCGGCGGGTGGCGGCGGCGAGATCGCCTTCTCGGTGAACGACAACGACACCGTGCATGGCGTCTTCACCGATTGGGCCAAGCGCGGCCTGGAAATCATCCAGCGTCCAACGGAAATGGAATTTGGCCTTACCTTCGTCGCGCTCGACCCGGACGGCCATCGCCTGCGCGTTTATGCGCTTCCCCAGCAGTAACGCGACTCCGTCAGCCGTTTTTCAGAGCGGTTACCACCTTCTCGATGGCGTCATCGTCCTGGCCGTGGCAAGCAAGTGTGGAGGGGTTTCGTCGGCGGCGCCGTCCCCTCTGCGCCGCGTTTGTTCGAGCTCTTCCGCCAGCCGTTTCGCTTCCCAGTCGCGTTGCCAGGCCTCCGCCTTATGCCGGCGTTCGATCGCGCGCCGTGCCTCGTCCTCACGATCGATCCACGCAGCGAAGATCGCAAACGCGCGTTCCATCGCTTCGTATTTTCCCGCCGGGCCAGCCACCGAAAACAACAGGCGATCGCCTTGGCCCGGGTGCACCCAGTACACGTCAATTTCGCGTTCGCCGACCGGTGTCGCGTTCGCGCTAGCGGGCTCTCGTGCTGCCGTATCGGAAGAGATCGTTACCGCCTCGCCCGTCCAGCGCTTTGACGCCGCGCGCGCATTCGCTGCAGTCAGCTCAGGCTCGACGGCCAGCGCACGGAACGGCCACTCGAAGCGACCGGAGCGCAGGCGTTGAAATTCACCGGGGGCATCGGGCGAGACGAACCGCCTGGCCACTTTGTTCACAGTGAGCGTTCGTGATGGGAGATGCAAAACGAGATCGAGACCGCCGCCGGCCACGCGGATCCGGCCCTCCTCCTCGCGGATCTCGGCGTCGCATAACGCCGACGCATACGACAACCTCCGGCTTTCCCGATAACCATGCAGCCAGAGCGCCACGATCACAGCCAGCGATAGTCCAATCTGGGCACTCGATGGCGGTGTCGAGGCGAGACCGTCATAAAACGCGACGATTGCCGCGCCGCACACGCCCGTCTTGAAGATCCGGCCTAACGGGGTTTCAGCCTGGAAGAAAGCGAACAGCCACATGAGTTTTCCCGAAGTCGTTTTTTCTTGGTTTTAGGGTCGAACACGCGGCAGGTCTCATGTCGATGACATGTTCCCGCGAGGCGTTTTTTGCCGTGAAGCGCCTTGATGACGCTTTCTCTCTCAGCCGGCGATTCCTGTACTTTGTAGCGCTCAGGCGTGGTCAGGCCTGGGCTTGTGGATGGGCATGGATGCCTCTCCCACGCTTCGCCGCAGCCCGTCCGCTACCGCGTTCGCGATAGATGATGCAGCGGCGTAGCAACATCCGTGCCGCGCGGGGCGCACTTTCGTAGCCGTGCTGGTCGATCAGGGCCACCTCGGCGGCGCTTGTCGGGAACGCACACGAGCGATCCTTGGCGTTTGCGTTCGATGCACAAGACCGTCCGTCAAAGTCCGCACATGATGCCCTCGACGCGCCCTGCCGCCCTCTCATTCCGTCCGCTCTTTTCGCCCATTTCGTTCCGGGATGTCGAGGAAATGTCTACTTCCTTTTACGCCCCCTGCATTCATTACGTACTCGTTACTCGCCCTTTACTCACCCATTACGTTCTCAGGCGCGCAGGTCGCGGATCTTCGCGGCGGTCATGGCGCCGACGCCGCGCGCATCGCGCGGGTGGCCGCCGCCGTTCACCGTCGCCGTCACGCCGAAGCCCGCAAAAAAGCCGCCGGCGCGGCGTCCCCGCGCTTCTGTCGGCGTACAGCCGAAACGCTCCTTGAACGCACGGTTGAACGTCGACTCGCTCATGAACCCGACCGCACAGGCAATCGCGCCGATGAGATCACGCGCGTGCAGCGGCGACTCGAGCCGGCGCATGGCTTCATCGAGCCTGCGAGCCCGCACATATTCGGCGACGCCGCCCATCGGTTCAAAGAGTTCGTAAAGCGCCGTTCGGGATACTTTCAGGATTTCGCGCAGCCTCGCCGGGCCGAGGCTCGTGTCCGCCAGATTGCCTTCGATATAACTCAGCGCCTGAGCCCGGATCACCGGCGTCAGGCGCGGGTCGCCGGATTCCGCCCAGCGCTCGGCGCGCCGCAGCACGCAAGCTGCGATGAAGTCGAGCGTGGCTTCGCCGGCCACGAGCGCCTGCTCGTCGTCCATCGTGGTAGCGACGCTTGCGAGGGTACGCATGTGCGAAGCGATCAGCACGCCGATGGGGTCGGTGGGGTGCCACGATAAACCGTGCATGCGCAGCGCTCCGCCCGTGCGCCGGTCGATCGCGTGGCGCGGAATAGTGAGCGTGAGCATGGGTGCGTCCCGGGTGAAGCCGATGTTTTCCACAACGAGGTCGCGCACCACCACCGAGCCGAGCGGCACTTGCTGGATGTCGCGGCCGAACGTCGACATCAGGGTGCCGTCGAGCAGGCAATGCACCAGGTAATGATCGATACCGGAGATCGCAATCCTGCGGCGGGTGCGCTGAAACTCGACATCGCCGCCGACGACGTGCGACATGAGCAGCATTCCGCCCACAGCCCAACTTTCCATCTTTGCGCGAAACGGCACGGGTGGATCTTTCGGACGCTGGATCTCGAATATGGCGTCGATTCCTTCGCGCCAGATTTCCTCAGCATCGTTCTCCGCGAACTCGGCACTGTCGAATCTGATGGGCGGGGACATGGCGTTACTCAGCCTCCATAGCAGCAGGGTTCGACATGACTTTCCAGATCTTCTGGACCGGGCTTGCATGCCTTTATCCGACATCTCAAAGAAATTAACGGCGCTTTAGCACTAAAACTTTAGCATGTGTTTAAAACGATCCTGAGGGAACCGGGGGTTATCGCTATTTTCAGGTTTATTTTTTCGTTGAACGGGTCAATCGGAGCACCGGCTTTCCTGACATCGCCGTCCGCCGATACACCAGGGAATTCGGCTAAGTGCCTATTAATAAAGGCGATGGAATCGATAATGCGACTCGCGAGGAATTGCGCGCCTATCGGTTACTGGTTTTTGTCGCGGTTCGCCTAGCCCCTCGATCAGAAACCCGTAGCCGGACTGGATTAATAAGGGACGGGGTTCGATAAACGCGTTTACGATTTCTAGATTTGTTTTACGCGGTAAGTTTTATCAAGGAAATCAGCGTTTTATAGTGAATCTCTTCCGCATTTTTTCAGCGGCTCATAACCATCGGCGAACTCGGCATACGGTCGAAACTGCGTCTGACGAGATGCCAGCGCACGCGCTCTTGCGACTCGGTATCGAGTTCTACTAGAAAGCGCGTTTTTCCCGCGATAACCGCCCCCACCGGCAAACCATCGCGATATAACACGCGATTGCCCGGCAGCGCCGGGACCTTCTCCCCAGGCAGCAAGGTGCCCGCGAGATTCAGCGGATCGACCGCGCTTATCGCGATGAAGCTGCCGTCGGCGGGCCGCTTGCGCATGTCGCGCAGAAGCGGCACGGCTTCGGGCAA
>JGI12635J15846_10000868_pt1 | contig 26325 bp, 22 predicted proteins | sample BlaSpr_A8_OM2_M2_FD_15846 | JGI IMG/M metagenome (IMG submission 15846) | reverse complement strand
AAAGACACCATCGTGCTGGCTGATTTTGCCAACAGCACGGGGGATGCGGTGTTTGACGACACGCTCAAGACCGCGCTCAGCGTTTCTCTCAATCAGTCGCCGTTTCTGAATGTGCTCCCGGAGAATAAAGTCTCGGCGACTTTGAAATTGATGTCGCGTCCGGCGGGCACGAAGCTTACGCCTGAGGTTACCCGCGAGCTTTGCCAGCGGGCGGGCAGCAAGGCTTACCTTGCCGGATCGATTGCCAGTCTGGGCAGCCAATACGTGCTGGGATTGAAGGCGGTGAATTGCCAGAGTGGGGACCCGCTGGTCGAGCAGCAGGTGACGGCGGCGGCGAAGGAGAAGGTGCTGGACGCGCTGGGCGAGGCGGCATCCAAGCTGCGAACTGAGTTGGGCGAATCGCTGGCCACGGTGCAGAAGTTAGATGTTCCGTTGTCAGAAGCCACCACGTCTTCGCTCGAAGCGCTGAAAGCGCTCAGCCTCGGAGTAAAGGCCACTAACGATAAAGGCCCGGCCGCAGCCCTGCCCTACCATCAACGTGCCATCGAGCTTGATCCAAATTTTGCCATGGGCTACATGGGGGTCGGCAACGACTACTACAGTCTCGGCGAGGTAGGGCGGGCCAGCGATTACTACACCAAGGCATTCCAGTTGCGGGAACATGCCAGCGAACGGGAAAAGCTGGCGATCACCGCCAGCTACTATCAGAATGTAACCGGAGAATTGGATAAAGCGGCCCAGACGTATCGGGAGGCGATTGAGAGCTACCCGCGATACCTTCCGGCGCATTTCAATTTGGGCAATGTGTACGCCAAACAGGGGCAGTATGAGAAGGCTACGGAGTCGTATCGCCAAGGCCTCCGCCTCGCCCCGGATAGTGGTGCCCCCTACACAGATCTTGGCAACAGCCTGCTCTCCCTGCAACGCTTCGACGAAGCGCGGCAGATCATCCACGAGGCGCAGGTGCGAAAAATGGATGGTTTGATCCTCCGCAATGCTCTCTACGCTCTTGCCTTCCTCGGCTCCGACTCCGCGGCGATGGCGGAACAGCAGCAGTGGTATGCAGGCAAGCCGGAAGAGAACATGGGACTGGCTCTGGCATCCGACACCGAGGCCTATGGCGGTCATCTGGGCAAGGCGCGGGAACTGACCAGGCGGGCGGTGGACTCGGCCATCCGGGCGGACAGCAAAGAAAATGGGGCGATCTGGCAGGAGAATGCCGCTATCGCACAAGCCGCATACGGCAATCCTGCGGAAGCGCGGCAGTTGGCGGCAGACGCTTTGAAACTCGTTCCCACAAGTCAGGGCGTCGAGGCCGAAGCGGCGCTTGCATTTGCTATGGCAGGCGATAAGGCGCGAGCCGAATCCTTGGTGCAAGGCTTGGGGAAACGCTTCCCACTGGACACCCAGATGCAGTCACTCTGGCTGCCAGCGATTCAGGCACAATTGGCGCTGGACAACAAGAACCCGACCACTGCTGTGACCGCCCTGCAAGCCGCCTCCCCAATCGAGTTCGGGTCAATTGGGTTCGTCAATAATGCTTCCTGCCTCTATCACGTCTACATACGCGGAGAGGCATACCTGGCATCCGGACAGGGCGAGCATGCCGCCGCCGAGTTTCAGAAGATTCTCGACCACAGCGGCATTGTCTGGAACTGCTGGACTGGAGCGCTGGCGCATCTGGGCGTGGCTCGGGCGAATGCTTTGCAGGCTCGGAGTTCGTCCGGGGCGGATGCTGATCTGGCGCGGAGCCGGGCGCTGGCGGCTTATAAGGAGTTTTTTGCGCTATGGAAAGATGCCGACCCGGACGTCCCCATCCTGAGAGAAGCCAAGGCGGAGTACGCGAAGCTGCAATAGCGAGAATGGCTGCTCCGGGTGTACTGAAGGGGCGCAAATCAATTCTCCACGCACCAGACGCCCCAGTTATATCCCTGGCTATTGTCACACGCGGCGTACCCGAGCACCACTGCCGGTTGATAGCCTCCTCCCGGCGCGCCAGTGACAGGATCGAAGACTCCCGCTTCCCCATCATCGCTCGTCCACAGAAGCGGAATAGGAGCTGACCCAGCCGCACTCTAACACTGGATGCCCCACCCGTGGCATTTTCACGGGTGAGCTGCTGCTGAAACCCGGAAAGCGGACTTTCACATACGCAAAATCTCCTGAGCCCATCGGTAGTGCGGCCCACCCGTGAGACCGCCACGGGTGGGGCATCCAGCTCACGTGAGCTCAGGCGAAATGCGTCAGCTGGACCAGCCCCCAATTCATGGTTAACCGAGGGATGTGTGACTTTGTCTCTTCGAGGAATCGACGCTACTGTGCTTTAACCTCGCTGGCGTCCACTCATAGTGGTTATGACTATAGTATAATGACCATGATCGTAAGGGAGTTTTTGCAATGAGGAAGATGGCGGCGGGGCAGTTCAAGGTGCATTGCCTGAAGGTGATGGACGAAGTGCAGGCGAAGCGGGAAGCCGTGCTGATCACCAAACGGGGGAAGCCGGTGGCGAAGCTGGTGCCAGTCGACAACGATGGGAAGAAGGATGAGATCTTTGGATTTTTGAAGGGGAAAGGCAAAATTGTTGGCGATATCATTTCTCCCGCCATTAGCCCCGAGGAATGGGGCGATCTTTATTGATCCTCGTCGATACACATGTTGTCATGTGGCTTGCCTTTGAGGAGACTCGAATCTCGAAACGGGCGGCCAGTGCCATCGCCGAAGCGCGCGAGGACGATGGTCTCGCCATTTCCGGCGTGACTCTAATCGAGGTGGCGATGCTGTATAAAAAGGGGCGCATCAGTATGGCTATGAGCCTGGAATCTTTGATGGGCGACGTGGAAGGCCGTTTTGCCGTACTGCCGATTACGGGGAGCATTTGCGTGCGCGCCATGGCGATGCCCCGGGAGTATCCCAATGACCCAATGGATCGAATAATTGGGGCGACTGCGCTGGTGGAGGGGCTGAAGCTGGTTACGGCGGATCGGGCAATCCGCGATTCGCAGGCGGTGAGTACGGTCTGGTGAGGAAGGAAACNTTGGTCCCTCGCTGCGCTCGGGAAGACAATGCGAGTGGAATGACATGCAGGATGGGATGACATGCGGCATCGCTTTCTCTTTCCTGGGCAATCTGCTTAAATCAAAATCAATACAACAACCTCATTGGTGGGCAGGGGTTTTACAAGCGTGGTCGACATTCACTCGCACATTCTTCCGGAAGTGGACGATGGATCGAAGTCGTGGGAGATGTCCGTGGCAATGTGCCGAATGGCCGCGGCTGACGGGATCACGCACCAAGTGGCTACGCCGCACGCCAACGACCGCTATCACTATGACCGGGAGTATCTGCAGGGACTGGTGGCGCATCTGCAAGGGCTGATCGGCAATGCGCTGACGATCAGCCTGGGCTGCGACTTCCATCTTTCCTACGACAACCTGCAGGATGTGCTGGTTAACCCGGCGCGATATGCCATTGAAGGAACCCGCTACATGCTGGTGGAGCTGAGCAATTACAGCGTGCCGCCGCAGACTACGGATTGTTTTCTAAAGCTGGGGGACCGGGGCATTACTTCGATCATCACGCACCCGGAGCGCAATCCGATTCTGCGCGAGAGCCCGCAGCGGGTGGTGGAGTGGGCGGAGCAGGGCTGCGTGATCCAGATAACGGGAGGATCGCTCACCGGATTCTGGGGAGAACGGGTGCGGAAAGCGGCGCAGTGGTTGCTGGAGCATGATGCGGTTCACGTTCTAGCCACGGACGCGCACGATACTGAAAAGCGGATTCCGATCCTCTCCGCCGCGCGGGAAGCAGCGGCCGAGATCTGCGGCGAGGAAATTGCCAACTCGCTGGCCGAGGCCAATCCAAACGCCATTGTTCACTCGCAGCCACTGCCTTATTTTCCGCGGCCGGTGGCGGGGACTTATCGAAGAAATCAAGAGCGATAATGGAAATTGCCAATTTTCGATTGGCAATTTTCGAGCCGATTAAGATTGATCTATTGCGGTCCGCAGGCGTTGTGATCGGAAGAAGCTGCCGGTGGTGGATCGCCTGGCAAAGCCGGAGTCATGGTCCCTGATGATCGAGACTCGGGTGAGCCAGACTGTGATGATGCAGGCTCGGGACCGTGAGAAACCGGGTCCGAGTGCGCCGCAGAGGTTGGCGGGGCCGCGCGAGAGATGGCGGGGCCTGTAGTCATGGCGCTTTCTGGATTCAGCAGATGGTCGTGGCTGGGCCCGAGACCGAGGCTGATCAGCGCCCGCGAGTCCGGGACTTCTTTGGATTGCCAACCGTGATCGGCCTGATAGCGCCGCATGGCGTCTTCCGTCTGTTGATTCCAGGTTCCCGCCGGGTCGCCGCTTAAGTAATGCTCGCGAATCAGGGCTTCCTGAATGGCCTGGGCGCGCTCCGGTTCAATTTTTTGTTGGCCACGAACCACTTTCTTGCCTGACCGTTTCCCGCCGATGCCGATTTGGGATCTGTGGCTGCGGGCGGAGAGCGATGACGCACTCGATTTACTGTGGGTTGAAGCGGCGTGTGATGAAGCAGAATGATGCGAGGCGGTAGAAGTTCGTTTCGCGGCGGCGGCATGCGTGGAAGACGTTTTTGCGGTGCTGCTGGCGTGCGTTTTTGCAGCGCTTGCGGAAGTGGCTGCATTTGTTCCGGTGGCCTTCTTTTTTGCGGGAGGAGATTGATCCGAGGCTGCGGACTGCGCGCGGAGCGTCACCGGAAAAATCGAGCAAAGGAAGAAGACAGCGCACGCGCCCAACCCGAATTTTGCTCGATGCTGTTTACGCAACGGAAAACCCTCGCGTACGATGCTGCCCTAATGTCTCTGCCAGTAGTCGGTTCATTGAAAACCATCGTTTCCTGAGCGGCCAACGCCGCCATCGGAAACAGAGGATTTAGCGCAGCGGTAAACCGCCGCGCCACCCAAAATCAGCACCCCAAAATCAACAGCAAGATCGAGTTCTACCGCAAACGGTTCAACAACAAAGGCCAACGGGAACCGGCACTCACATCATCCTCGATAAGATGACGCAGCGCCAGTTCCCGTTGGCCAGTTGCGGGTTACGGAAGTGTTCCGGCTACAAAGATAGTTCCGTCCTGCCGGCTGGAGCCGCGGGGGCGTACCAGGAAAACGACGTCCTGGCCGCTCTTCAGGCCCGCTTCCACTCGAGCGAAATCCTGCTCGCTATTTACCGGTTGCTTATTTACCTCAAGGATAACGTCGCCGCGGCCCAGATTGATGTCCTCGGCGAACGATCCCGGCTTTACATCCTGCACGATCACGCCCTTTCCGGATGGCATGTCGAGCTTGTCAGCCATTTCCGGAGTGAGGTTGTGAACGGTGATGCCGAACTTATCTTGTTTGGGCGTGCTGTCGCCGTTGCCTTCCTCGTCCTCATTCAGGCGCGAAGCAAAGAGTTTGGAGCGGTCGGCGATGGTAACGGCCGTATCCTGCTTTTTACCGTTGCGCAGGAAGTCGAGCTGCACTTTCGAGCCCGGTTTGCGCGCGGCAATGTCGGCAACCAACTCGGAGCCTTTGGTGACTTTCTTGCCATCGACCATAACGATGGTATCGCCGACTTTCAAGCCGGCCTGATCGGCCGGGCTTCCCGGAACCACGCTCGAAACCGTTACGCCGGTTCCCGTGCCGTAGACGCGAGTAATTGCGGGATTCTCGACTGCGTCAAACATGATGCCGATCGATCCGCGGGTTACCTTATGCTCGGGTCCGATGAGCTGGTTGTAAACCTCAGCAACGGTGTTCGAAGGGAGCGAGAAGCCGACGCCCGCGTAGGCATTGGTTTCGCTCAAAATAGCGGTGTTGATGCCGATAACTTCACCATCCATATTGACCAGCGGACCGCCGGAATTTCCTGGATTGATGGCGGCATCGGTCTGAATAAAAGTTTGAAATTGTTTGCCGGGAACAATGTCGCGACCCTTGGCCGAAACAATTCCAGCGGTTACCGTTCCGACTTGGCCAAACGGACTTCCGATGGCTAAAACCCAGTCGCCCACCTGCATGCTATCGGAGTTGCCCAGTTTCGCGGAGGGCACTGCGCGTTCCATATCGATTTTGATGACAGCCAGATCGGTCTCCTGATCCTCGCCCACAAGCTTGGCGTCATGTTGAATGCCTGGAGGATCATCCTGTAGCCGCACTCGAATACGATCGGCTTTATCGACGACGTGGCGGTTGGTCACGATATAGCCCTTGGAATCGACGATCACGCCCGATCCCAACGAGCGTTCGCGGATGCCGGCATCGCCGTTGGGGCCACCCTGGCCGCCGCCTTGCCCGCCAAAAAATCGGTTGAAGAAATCATCCATCCCGTTGTCGCCATTCTGGTCGTCATCCGGCTCCTGGCCGCCGCGGCGCCGGTGGGGATTTTTAATGGTCGACTCGGTATTAATGTTAACCACGCTCGGTCCCAGCTGCTTGGCGATTTGCGAGAAGGTATTGGACAGCTGCTTGGGGGAAGGCACAGTCAAGGGGGTAGCGTCAGAGGACTTCTGGCCTTCCTTGCCCTTCACGCCATAGGAAACGACCGTTCCGATCAGAATACCGAGCGCCAGCGTCGCCGCGATGCTGAAAGAATAGACCCATCCATGAGTCCTAACGCGCAGCCAAAATGCCCGCGAATCCATATATTTGCTTTCCTCCGAAAACTTGTAAGACCGTCTCATTATACTCGCTGACAAAGGCAGAGCCACAGCAGGGAAACCGCCAAAGACAACGCGAGAACCTACTAGCGACAACGGTATAGATGCAAAAGCGGGATGCCGGAAATGTCCGGGACCGGCGTTTCCCAGGTCTCGCAAAGGACGCAAGACCTGGGGCACTCCATGGCCTTTCGGAGAATGGTATTTCGGGGGAACGGAGAAACTACTTCCGTTCGTAGACGGTTTTCGCGCCAACTACGGTGCGCAGGACTTTTGTAGTGAGTATCTTTTCCGGTGAGAGTGCCGTCACATCCTGATCGAGCACGACGAAATCCGCGAGCATTCCTGGAGCAATCTTTCCTTTTTCTTTCTCTTCAAATTCCGCGAACGCCGAGCCGGTTGTGTAGGCTGCGATGGCTTCGTCCATGGTGAGCTTGTTCTCCGGGAAATACTCCAGCTTTCCGTCCTCACTCTTGCGGGTCACGGCGGCGTAGAGTCCGCGAAAAGGAGTGATGGGCTCGACCGGGTAGTCTGTGCCAAAAGCCAGAGTCACGCCTTCATGCAGAAGCGCAGCCCAGGCGTACGAAGTAGCAGCCCGTTTCGGCCCCAGCCTATCCTGAGCCCAGCGCATGTCATTCAGTAAATGGCTGGGCTGCATGGAGGCAATCACGTCCAGACTTTTGAAACGCTCGATCTGGGCTGGAGTTGTGATCTGGGCGTGCTCGATGCGGAGGCGAAAATCTTCGCTGCCATCCGGAGCCTTGACTTTCTGGTCGCGCGCAGCCTGCTCGGCTCCGGCGTACGCGTCCAGCGCTAATTGCACTCCCTTATCGCCGATGGCGTGAAATCCTAGTTGAAATCCCGCCAGCACACGCTCTCTGGCCATTTCGTTGAGCTTGGCCGCTTCATACCTAGGCAGGCCGGAGTTATTCGGTTCATCGGCGTAGGGTTCAAGCAGCGCGGCGGTGTGGCCGCCGAGCGAGCCATCCATAAAGCCCTTCAGCATTCCGGTGTGGAGCATCAAATCCGTGCGGGTATGGGAGTCGCGCTTCTTTTGCAACTCCGGAATCGTCTCATCGAACGGCAGCCACTCTGAAATGCGGACTGGAAGCTTGCCTTCTTTTTCCAGTTCTTCGTAGATCTGAAAGTTCCGCCAATCGGGAGAATAATCCTGAGCAGAAGTTATGCCGTGCTGGGAAAGATCGGCCAACGCCAGTTCCAGTCCCTGGCGCAGCCTTTCGCGTGTAGGCGGCGGAAGCACCGCGTAAACCGCCTTCTGGGCAGTGTCGCGCAGAATCCCCGTGGGCTGGCCGTTGCCATCGCGATCAATCGTGCCACCCTCGGGATCGTGACTGGCGCTGGTTATATTCGCCAACTGCAATGCCCGCGTATTGGCCACCGCCAAATGCCAATCGACGCGGTCTAGAAATACCGGGTGCCCCTCTGAAATCTCATCTAAATCCCAGCGGTTGGGCAATGCCTGGCCGCGCCACATGGTCTCATCCCAGCCTCCGCCCAGAATCCATTCGTCGGGCTTTGCGGTCTTGACCTTGGCCTGTATACGGGCGCGAAATTCGTCCAGATTCTTCACGCCAGTCAAATCTACATTCAACTTCTTCAGGCCGGCATCGGCCAAATGCAGGTGAGCATCGTTGAAGCCGGGCATCACGAACCTGCCGCCCAAATCGATCACTTGGGTTTGCGGACCCTTCAGCTTCGCGATGTCGTCAGTCTTGCCAACGGCCAGAATGCGGTCGCCGCGGACGGCAATGGCCTCCTCGCGCTGGATCGACCCACTTCCAGTTGAAGCCACGCCGGTATAGATATTTCCGTGGACGAAGATGGCATCCGCCCGCGGGGAACCATTTTGAAGCAGCCCAAATGCACTGGGCAGGATGGTTAAAAGCACCAGAAGGATTGAGCAATCCCTCAACCGCAGAGTCACCAATCGCATTATTCTCCCGCTCCCGCCAGAGCCAGCATGGTTAATAAAATCCGTTTTAAGCCCAACTCCCGGCCGTTCGAATCGAACCATTCCTGTAAGGTGTGCGCCCCGCCGCCCGACCCTCCGCCGCCCATGGCAATCGCTTCCANGCCCATCGATAAGGGAATATTCGCATCGGTGGAAGCCCTCTGCACTTGAGCGGCATTGTTTAATTGNGCGTCCACGGCTCGAACCACCTGCAATATTCGCGCTCCGGCTGCCAACTCTCCGGCGGGACGATTTCCGATCGGCACGACCTCGCAGTGCACACCTGANGGCCGTTTCTGCACCGAGGAGCGCATCTCAGCTGTCATGGTTTCATCTTCCACTGCCTGGTTCAGAGCCAGCCGCAGGATCTGCTCCAGCCTTTCCATCTCGCTCATGGAAGTGGAGCGGATATCCACTTTCATGCTGGCGGACTCGGGTATGGAATTCACGGAGGTACCTCCGCGAATCACCCCAATGTTGAAGGTCGTCTTGGGCATGACCGGCAGCGGAGTGGAGGCAAAAGTGTGGATGGCCTTGGCCAGAATAACCACCGGATTCGGGGCGCCGAAATCGCTCCAGGAATGTCCTCCCGGCCCGCGCACAATCACTTCAAAGCGACGACTGCCCAGCGCCTCAGCCACAACTGTGTCCGATCCGGCGCCATCCAGAACTACGCTGTAGGCGATCGAATCCTTCCAGCGCGGTGTGGAAAAAATATGCCGCATGCCGCGCAGATCCCCCTCACCCTCCTCTCCCACATTGCCAATGAACACGAAGGGCAGGGCATGCCGGACGCGCACCGAGCGCAGCAAAGCGGCGATGGCCAGCATGGCCGTGACCCCGGCTCCATTGTCGGAAACTCCTGGCCCATACAAGCGGCTTCCCTGCTGGCGGATGTTCAAGGGCGTGCTGGCGGGAAATACGGTATCGATGTGGGCGCTCAGCGCCACAAAGCGGCGGCCGAAGGCGGCTTCGTTAAAACCAGATCCGGCAAAACCTGCTCCCGCAAAACCAGTTCCTGCAAAACCTGGATGTATGCCAAAAACGTTTCCCACGTCGTCGGTGCGGACATCGTCCAGCCCAATCTCGCGAAAGCGCTCTGCGAGCCACGCGCCTCGGGCTGATTCGCCGAACGGAGGCGCCGCAATCCTCACCATCTCCATTTGCCACTGGGTCAGCCGCGGCTCTTGCGTCCGCAGCCAGTTGAATGCCGACCGCACTTCGGGCGAAGCTGCCAGCCGCGCCACATCGTGCACGATGGTGGGCGCGACGTCGGGCCAATCGGCATGCGGAGGGGTCGGGCTCATGGAAGGCTCTGCGTCATCTTACAACGCGGTGAAGTGGAACGGGAGACTCGAAGTTTGCCTGAAGAGATGGCGCTGCGCTGCCGCCAGGGGCTAAAGCCCGGATTGAAAAACAAAGCTGCTTATCGCTGCGGTGAACCCCGGCGCCACCCAAAATCAGTATCGAGATCGAGCCATTCTGCCCCTTCTGAAACTCAAAATCGAGCCTTTCTGCAAGCTCTGAAGTTGGTACCCTTTCCGAACGATTTGTGAGACAGCACCCAGCCCCACAACCCAGAATGGATTTACGCGCACTCTTAGCTTATAGGCGGGTGAGGTGAAGTTCTAGTAGAGACAGGGGCGCGAATGCGCTCTCGGGCGTTATGGACGGGGACGTAAGGAGACGTAAGAAAGAAGACGGAAACGAAAAGGAAAAAACGAAAACGGGCACTTAGAGGTGCCCGTTTAACCGTGGCACCCTAATTGGCAGATGCCTTCTTAGCCTTCTCGCGCACCTTCGCCCAGCGCTCTCTCTGCGCTGCCGCGATGCGCTCACGGGCGGCTTCCGACAGCCTTGGTTTCATGCCCTTGCTACGGCTCTGTGACGTTCTTGTCGTCACCTTGCTTAACGTCGCAATGACTTTCTCCAGCTGCTTCAGTTCGCCCTCCGCCTTCTGTCGTTCTTTCTTCAACTGCTCTAGAACCGCATCTAGATCAGCCATGCACACTCCATCAAAAAAAAACAGCTTAAAAACGGTAACAGGAGGATACACGACAGGGATTAACTTGTTAAGCTAAATTGTTGAAGCTGCACGGGTAACAACCGGGGTACCCGCAGGGGCACTTTCGCCCGCAAGCCGAACTTCCAGTTGGCCTTGACCCGAGCGTATCGGCAGATCACGCGAGCCGGGCTTCCGCGTTCATCGAAATAATGTGTTTAAGTTAGTAAGTAATCTACTTAGTTAGTTTTATAACTACAGTGAGCACTGTAGTTACCAATGACGGCAACTTATTGTAATTTCCGGTAAATTGGTTTGACATACAGCCTGCCAACAATGGATTATCGACTTAATGGTACTCGGCAACCGGGCATTCTAGGCTGCCTGAGGGGGCGTTCTTGAACTATCTCTTGGTCTTTGGCCTGGCGATCTTTAGCTCATCCATCGGGGCGCTTGTTATGGTGATTCTCCTGATAGTAAGGGCCGAAGTTCCGCGTGCCGGCTCACCTCCGAGGGCTAACACGGGAGATTCGGAGACTGTCCACTCATGAGAGAATCGCTGTCTTCTGACGCAGCAGCTAATGCGTTGTTGGTTTGCGGCGACGCAGAAGATTGTAAGTTAATTGTCGACTCATTAACCTCACTTGCGATACAACCACAGGTTTGTGAGGAGCGATTTAGGGCCACCAGCCTGCTGGGTTCGCTTAAATTTGAGGCCGTAATCGTTGATGCGCGCCTGGGAGAAGCCGCCAGTTACATCATGAATAAGTTCAGGCAATCCCCAGCTAACCACCGGGCGATCAGTTTTGTAATTACCGGCGACGACCACGGGGACGCCAAAACCAGTTCGACCTTCGTGCTCCAACGCCCGCTCTCGGCGGCTTCCATCACACGGACCTTGAGAGCCGCCTACGGCCTCATGGTGCGGGAGCGGCGCCGCTACTTCCGCTGCCCGGTCACGGTTCCGGCCCTGATTCGTATCAAGGGCAACCCGGAAGAAGTCCCATGCGACACCGTAAACATTAGTGAGGGCGGGGTTTCGATCCACTCTCCGGTGCTACTCGAATCCTCGGTGCCGCAGGCGATGCGCTTGCGTCTGCCGGGACGGTCTTCTCAGCTCGCCACGGAAACCTCGGTGCGATGGCGAAGCCCGGATGGCCTTGTGGGGCTGGAGTTTCTAAATCTGCCGGCATCGCAGAAATCGGAATTGCAGGAGTGGCTGGCACAGAAGTTAGAAGAGACACTTCCGGAAAGCGTGGCAGCGCTGTTCCGCAGCATCGCGCCCTCGATTTAGGGTACGGTGGTTGAAGGCATACCCGATATGAGCCTCGCTGCAGGCTAGCCGGCTCTATCCTGCACGGCGGCCACTAGCTTCTTGGTTGCGGGAACGTCGATCGCATGTCTCTGGGCGCCGCGGAGGATGGGCCCGGCGATGGCATCTAGCTCCGGAGCCTTGTGCGCGGCGACATCTTTCATCATCGAACTGCGCATATTGGCGGGCATACTGACTACTCCGGCGAGTACCTTGCCGGCATCCACGCTGGCGCCTTCGGCAATTCCAACCGCGCAAGCCTCGCGAACACAAGCTTCTCCCAGATTTCTCCAGTAGGGATCGGCGAGGATTTCACCTACGGTCTTGTTCGCGGCCGTAGTCGTCAGGGCAAATGGCGCGAGGAACACCAGCTTGCCCCACATCAGCGTAGGCTCATTGTCGACAAAGTGGCATTCGAAGCCGATACGCTGAAGCTGGTCAAGAGTGCCGCCCAGAAGTTTTTGGCCTGCGGAAGAAACCTGGAGCCGCGCAAAGGGCGAGCGGTGAATGATGTGCCCCGGAGTTACACGCTCCGCCTCAACCGCAATGGTCGCCGGAATCACCCGTTCCGCGCCATATCTGGCACGCAGCAGCGCAATGTGATCGATGCCATTCAGCAGAGGAACGATGGCACGCACGGAATCGGGCTTTTTGATCTCGCCTAATGCTGCTTCTAACTGCGTGGCTTTTACCGTGATCCAGAGCACGTCAATCGGGAGAGCGTCAGCGGCGGGAACTTCGGTTGCAATCTCGACATCGACGGCGAAATTGCCGAAGGCACTTTCAAGCCGAAGCGTTTTGGGATATTGAGCAAGCGTTTCGGGACGCACGACCAGCGTGACGGCATCGCCGGACCGTGCCAGGCAAGCGCCGATCAGACCGCCAATCCCGCCCGCTCCGAGAACTGCATGTCGCATTGCTTTTGAGGTTGCTTCGGTCATCAGGATTCGTCCGTCTTGTTTCGGCTATCTTGTCTTGGCCATCAGGATTGATTCTGGCGGATCGTCGCGGGCAAGCACTCCCCTACCTCAGCGTCACTCAGCGTATGGTCGCTTGTTTTTGCGCGCTGATAAATGCGCTCGACCAGTTCCTCCGTTGCCGGAATGCCGCGCCGCTCCAGCCAGAACAGAACATTTGATTTCCCGCTCATGGGGCCGATATCGATGATCTGCTCTAGACCAAACATATGCGAAGGCACGCCCGAATAAACTGTGTTCGCGAGCACTATATCGTTTTTGCGATAAGCCTTGATGATTGCGGCGGCATGCACGCCCGTGGCGGTGCGGAACGCATCTTCACCGACGACGGGATAATTGGCGGGAATCGGCACACCTGTGGCCCGCGAAACCGCCTGGCAATATTGTTTTAGTTTGGTTAGGTCCTGATGATCCCAGGGAGCAATGCCCATCAGCTTCAAGTTGACCAGCATCTGATCGGTCTGCGTATTGCCCACGCGTTCGCCCAGTCCGATGGCGCATCCGTGAACACAATTTGCGCCGGCGAGGATGGCCGCCATGGAGTTGGCAACAGCAAATCCGCGGTCGCTGTGTCCGTGCCAGTCGACGCGAATCTTTTCCCCGGATGGTTTCACGACGTCTTCGATCACGAACCGGACCAGGGCGAGCGCGCCCATGGGGGTGGCGTGGCCCGCCGTATCGCAGATCACAATCGCCTTTGCGCCACAGCCGATTGCCGTCGAATACAAGCGCTTGACGGTTTCCGGATCGCAGCGGCTGGTATCTTCGGTAACAAACATTACGTCGAGCCCGAGCGAAACGGCATATTTCACGGCCTTCTCAGTTGTCTGCAACAGAAAATCGTCTGACCAGCCTTCGGTGAAGCGGCGGATGGGGCTGGATCCGATGAAGGTAGCTGCTTCAATGGGCAGTCCGGTCTTCTGCACAATCGCGGCGATGGGACGAATGTCATTCTCATGGGTGCGTGCCGCGCAGTTGGCGCGAATCTTCAGCTTGTGCGAGACGATTTCCTGCGCCAAGGCGGTTATATGCTCGACCGCGCGGGGGCCCGCGCCGGGCAATCCGAGATTGAGCGAGTTGATCCCGAGGGCCTCCATCAAATGAAGGATTTCAAGCTTTTCGGGAATCGAAGGATCACGCACGGAAGGAGACTGCAATCCGTCGCGCAGGCTCTCATCGTTCAACAGTACGGGGCCGGACGGCTTTAGTTCGGGTGGGTAATTCTGGTTCCAATCGTAGATGAGCTCGGAAGTGTTCATGGGGCCGGGCTAGTACCGAGTACCGAGTTGCGAGTACTTAGTAAATTCTGGCGCCCTTGGGGTTCGCTCAGTACTCGGTACTCGGTACTACTTTTCCTTAGGCGGCAAGGTCAGTCCGAACACCGAAATGATTCCCTGTCCCGCCACATTTACTTTTGTTTCCTCAGGATTCGGCAAGTAGAGAGTTTGGCAATGCTCGCAGCGGTACACTTCGGCGTCGGCTCCCCAAGCCTTTTCGGCGTCGCCACAGGCCTGCTCAATGACATCGGTGGTGTAGAACCAACGCTTCAGATGGCCACCGCAGAATTTGCCTTTTTCGTTTTTCTCGTTGCAGGCGCGTTGTCCTGACTTCTTAATTTTTACTTTGTGGTGCGGAAGCTGCGGACTCGAAGCCTCGGTCGTGATTTCGCTAGTCGTCATTTCGCCACTCGCCAAAGGACTCACCTTCATTTATGCGGCGCGCTCGCCGCTGGATTCGACCTTATGTGGCTCATTGTACTCGATGCCCAAACCGGGCCCAAACCTTACGCGTCGCATCCCAGGGGTTATTCTTGTGCCCCCGCCCTACCGCTAAAATAAGTATCCTATGAAAATTCCGGCGCCTTGCACGAGAATCCTTTCGTCGGCTGGCTTGGCAATTTTTGTTCTTCTTGTATTGCTGTCACACCCTATTGCTGCTCAGAAGGGCCAAAATCAAAACCAGAGCCAAAAGAAAACAGCCGCGCCGACGGATGTTCAACAAGAACTGGTTCGCACCGAGATCGGATTCTTTGAGGCATGGAAGACAAAGGACCAAGGGTACTTTCGCGCTCATATGGCGGAGGATGGAATCTCATGGGGAGAATCGGGCATAGTTTCGCGCGACCAGCAATTGCAGCAACTGACTTCGGCAAAGGCATGCAACGTGGAAGGCTATGGGCTATCCGATTTCGGAGTGCTGCCTCTGACATCCGGCGCATTTCTGCTTACCTATAAGGTCGATCAATACGCAACCTGCAATGGAGAACGAGCGCCGCTGCATATGAATGGCAGCTCCGTCTATGTCCTCAGATCCGGGCACTGGCAGGCCATCTACCGCGCCGAAGTGCCCAATGCAGGGCCGCCGTCGAATAGCTAAGGTCAAATATAGCTGAGGAATTCATGATCACCATTGTTTCGGGCCTGCCGCGGTCGGGCACTTCGCTGATGATGCAAATGCTGGCCGCCGGGGGCATGCCGGTCCTCTCCGATGGCGAGCGTCAACCTGATGTCGACAATCCGCGCGGCTATCTGGAGTGGGAGCGAATCAAGCAGCTCGCCAAAGATCCTGCGTGCATCGCCCAAGCCGAGGGCAAAGCGGTAAAGATTATTTCGCTCCTGCTGCTTTCCCTGCCTGCGGACCACGAATATCGCGTGATCTTTATGGAGCGTCCATTGCAGGAAGTGCTCGCGTCGCAGGAGGTGATGCAGCGCCATCGGGGGACGGACAAAGCGGGAGTCGACGCTGCGCTCATCGCCTCCGGATTCGAAAAGAATCTGCGTAGCGTGAACGCGTGGCTCGACAGCAAGAGCTATGTGAAAACTCTGCGCGTCTCCTACCACGAAGTTCTGCGTGATGCGGAGACAGCCGCCAACCGAATCTCACAATTTCTGGGAACCGGACTGAACGTTAATGCTATGGCGCGGCAGGTGGATGCGAACCTCTACCGAAACCGCGCCGGATGAATCGGAGCAGTAGCGGGCTCAATGGAAGTATCGCCAGGCGCTAAACAGTCTGCCGAGAAACTCGGCTTTCAGTGCCAGCCCCTGAAGGGGGCACCTGAATCCGTAGAACTTTCGGCATGACTGAAGCGATGCCCTGATACGAAGGTGGAACCCCCGATACGAAGCCTTGATCCACGATCTCGGATGCCCGTTGATTTGACTGTGTAATCAGAACTCCCGCTTCGGTGGCACCTGGTCGGCTCCGACGCGGCCTACAGCGATATTCGAATGAAAATAACTTTCGCCGCGGACGGGCGCTCCGGCGATGCGGCGAAGGATTCCAATCTGCCCGATGTGGGTCAGAGAATCGGCTACCGCGCCCTGGAAGAGCTTCTCCGGCGTAGAGTGCAGTGGCTCAGAAGAGGCGAGATAATCGTCAAAACTCTTCAGCGCGGCAAAAAAACGTTCCGTCTCTTTTTCCCAGGCCAGCGGTTTCGAATCCTTCCAGGCGGGTTTGCCGGAGGCGATGGATAACGCCCAATCGTACAAATCGCCGATGTGCGCCAGAATTTCTCCGGGAGTACGCGCCCCTTCGGGCGGATGGAACTCGGCGAAGGTAGCGGGCACGTTACGAATCGCCTTGGCGCCACGATAGGCGACCGTAGCCAGACAATGACGCAGCAATTCCCGCTTCGGGTCGGCATTCGGAAGACTGGTTGAAGGGGTGTTCATGGAGACAAGATACACCAACTTTATGCGGCCGTTCGACGTCGCTCAGCGCAGACTGTTTCAGTGCCGTTCTTTGCATGGGGTGAGGAAGCGGCAGAGAGTACAGTGGCGAAAACGAGCTGCATAGGTCCTTCGCGCAAAGGCGCGCTCAGGATGACGAGGGGATGGTGTTCAACACTCAGGACAGCTCCTTTGGCTTCGCTCAGGGCTATCTAGGGGAGTGTCCCTGCATGAGCTTCACAAACGCTTGCGTCGAATTACGCCAGCGGAGCGCAACGCACCGTTCAAGCGCGCTCCCAGTTTGCGGGCGAACTGGAGATCCAAAAAGCCTTCCATCTGTTGGGCGAAGCGCGTGCCATATCCGTACCACCAGACTTTTTTCATTTCCGGCATTAGATCGGAATCCACATATTTCAACCACACCATCTCTTCGAGTCCAAAACGTCCGTGAGCGCGGCCCATGCCGCTGGATTTTGTTCCGCCATGCGGGGCTTCGCTGATACCGAAACAGGAGATCAGATCGTTGACCATGACTGTGCCGGCTTGGATGCGCCGGGCCAATCGCTCGCCGCGCCGACGGTTGCGCGTCCAGATGCTCGCCGCCAAGCCGAACTCGGAATCGTTAGCGAGATGCAATGCTTCCTCATCGTCTTCAAATGCCATCACCGGAAGCACGGGGCCAAAAGTTTCCTCGCGCATAATACGCATCTCGTGCGTCACATCCGCAAGTACGGTCGGTTTATAAAAGTTCGGGCCGAGCTCAGGCAATGCGGTTCCACCCACTACAACCCGCGCGCCGCGGGCGATGGCATCCTGCACATGCGCCTCTACAACTTGTAATTGCCGCTGGTGGATTAGGGGGCCGACATCGGTCTGAGGATTGGTTCCACTCGCCACACGCAGTTTCTTCGTCTTTTGCGCACATGCGGTGAGGAACGGTTCATACAGGGATCGATAAACATAGCAGCGCTCCACCGACAGGCACGCCTGCCCGGCATTCATGAACGCTCCCCATACGGCCGCGCTCGAAGCCACATCGATATCGGCGTCGTCGAGAACCAGCATGGGATCTTTGCCGCCGAGTTCCAGCACTACGGGGAGCAATTTCTCCGCGGCCTCCACCGCGATGCGTTTGCCGGTGGCAAGGCTGCCGGTGAAGACCAGCTTGTCGATGGGCGAATGAAGGAGCGCGGCGCCGGTGAGTCCGTCTCCCACAATGACTTGAAAGACATCCTTCGGCACGCCGGCGGCATACAGCAGGGACTGAAGTTCCAGCGCCACCAAAGATGTGAATTCGGAGGGCTTGAGCACTACCGCGTTACCGGCGACCAGCGCAGCAAGTGTTTCGGTTGCGGGAATCGAGAAAGGGTAATTCCAGGGAGAAATAATCCCAATCACGCCGTAAGGCTCGCGCACCAGCGTTCCTCGTTTCAGCTTAGTGGCCAGATTGCCATGCGGCAGCGGCTCATCGTTAAGCAAGCGAAATGAGTTGTCGATCAGGAATCGCGCGGCATCGAGCACCACGAGGACTTCAGTAGTCAGAGCTTCGGCGACCGGCTTGCCTTCTTCTCGCGTGACCGCCTGGGCGATCTGTAATTTTCTTTCGTGGAGCCGGTGCTGGAAGTCGCGCAGAAGAGTAATTCGCTTTCGGACTCCGAGTTCGCGCCATGCGTGCTGCGCGACGCGTGCTCGCTCTACTGCGGCAAGAACTTCGCTGTCGCCGGCACATGCCCATTCGCGCAGAACTTCGCCGGTCGCGGGATTCACTGACGAAATCTTGCGGAGCGCGATCGGAGTGTGGAGAGCCATGGTGAATTGAAAACTGTTGCCCCTCGGCGGCTAGCCACTGAAGGAACCTCCGCGCTACTTAATACTGCAAGCGGAAACCATGGTCCCTGGCTGCGCGAGGGATGACAATTTATCTGGGCGAACGCTCCTTCAGCGGCTGAAGCCGACATTCGAACCGCAGATTTATCGCAGCGGTGAACCGCAGCGCCACCCAAAATCAACATACATGGTTTCAATACTCTACATTTACTAAATACAATCCACTGGCCGGGGCTGTTGCTCCGGCCGCCGAGCGGGTTCGCGCGTCGAGAATCTTCGCGACGGATTCCGGGTCGAGCGTTCCCTTGCCCACAAGAATAAACGTCCCCACCAGATTTCTCACCATATGGTGCAGAAAACCCGATCCGGTGACTGTATATATCAACTCATCCGCTTGCCGCTCCCATTGGGAAGAAAAGACGGTTCGCAGGTTTGAAACTGGGACGCCATCGCGTCCGCGCTCGGGATCCGCGGCGGCAAAGGATGTGAAATCGTGTTCGCCCACCACCGCACCAGCCGCGCGAACCATTGCCGGCTCCTCTAAAGGGAAGGGATAATGCCATACATATCGCGCCAGGAACGGTGGACAGATCGCGGCTCGATAAATGCGATAGCGGTAAGTTTTTTTTAAGGCGCAATGCCTGGCATGGAATTCCGGGGCAACTTCCTCCACATCTGAAACCCGGATGGCGGACGGCAGGATATCATTCAGCGCTTTCACAAAATTCGCGGGTGGGACGGAAGACTCCGTGACAAATGTCACCACCTGCGCCAAGGCGTGCACCCCGGCATCGGTTCGTCCGGAGCCTTGCGGCAATACCTTTTCGCCGGTGATTCGTCCAATGGCTGAGGCCAGGGTGCCCTGGATTGTTGGTGTATTGGGTTGCACCTGCCAGCCGGCGAACTCCGAACCATCATAGGAGAGGGTTAATTTCAGGTTACGCATTGCGATCTTTCGAGTCTCCGGGCATCTCCCGGCATCCAATCGGCTTCAAGATTGGGTTTAGCGTACGCTCTCGGAGCGCTGGTAGTCTGTTGATCAAAATATTGTGAGTAATCGATCGGTTTCATTGCTGATTCGTGGCCTGAGTAGAGTTCACACATCGGATATACTGTTGCATCCGCGTGAAGATTTGTTGATATCACAGAATTCAGGATTCCGCATTGCCGCATCGCGTCGGCGCGATGTTCCAGAATCTTTGGTTTTTCAGTTTTTCGAGGAACCCGGACACCCCGGAGTACGTACCAGCTTGTGACCAGAGCTTTCATTCGGAGCAGACTGTTCGAGTAACTTAGTCGGCTTGCTACCAGTTGTAACGAAATAAAACTGCGCTAATAAATTGCACGAAACCGATTCTCATGCACGGAAGTTTTTGTGGACGGAGATGAGTAGATGCCATTTGCACGCATAGCTTCACCAGCCAAGCGGATCGCCACTGCTGTTTTATCGGGAACGTTGATGGTTGCGGGATTGAGGATTGCAGGTTGGGGCCAGGAGCCGCCCCCGACCCCCGCTCCGCAGAACGGGACGCTAACGAGTCCGCTTCCCATTGCGAACTATTCCCAGCCCGCCGGACATTTTCCTAATCCGCTCGCGCCTTATAAGGCACGATACCTTCCGGCGCCGAATCTCGGGAACACGCCGATGATCGATCAAATGCTGCACGATGGCAAACTATACCTTTCCCTGAATGACGCCATCGCGCTCGCGCTGGAGAACAATCTCGATATCGCGATCGCACGCTACACGCTCAATATTGCGGACACGGACCTTTTGCGCGCCAAAGCCGGCGCTGCAATCCTGGGTACTCCGCTGGGGACGGTGCAGAACACACCGGGCGGCGGGGTGGGCGGCATTGGAGCCAATTCGGGCGCGGCTACCGGCGGTACCAGCCTGGGGGCAGGCGGCATCGGCGCCGGTACGAATGGTTTGGTGAATTCGACTCTCGGTCTTGGCCCACAGATCAACAGCTTCGATCCGGTGATTACCGGAACGCTGCAGGACGATCATTTCAGCCAGCTGGCGACCACGATTTTCCAGGGTGTGGTGCCGGGAACGAGCCTCACGCAGAATACCGGCACATACGATTTTGCCTATAATCAGGCGTTTTCCTGGGGCACGAACCTTTCGGTAGGGTTTAACAACAACCGGCAAACCACCAACAGCTTTTTCACCAGCTTGAGCCCGCAGTTGACTTCCAACTTCCGGGCGACGCTGACTCAGCCTCTGCTGCAGGGTTTTGGACTGGCGGCGAACACCCGATTCATTCGCATCGCCAAGAATAATCGGGAGCTCTCCGACGTGGGGTTCCGGCTACAGATTATCGACAGCGTGGATCAGATCGAGAATATTTATTGGGACCTGGTTTATGCCTACGAGAACGCGCGAGTGCAAAACGAGTCGCTGGCTTTTGCGGAGAAGACTCTTTCCGATACCAAGAAGCAGGTCGAGATCGGCAGCCTGGCTCCGATTGAAACCGTGCGCGCACAGAGCACAGTGGCTCAAGATCAGCAATTAGTGACCACGGCGCAGACCAATCTCCAGTTGCAGCAGTTGTTGATGAAGAACGCGCTGACCCGCACTTTGAAGGATCCTGTACTGGCCACCGCCGATGTAATTCCCACCTCGACGATGGATGTACCCGCTCAGGAGCAGGTCGTGCCCACGCAGGATCTGATCAACGATGCGCTGCTCCATCGCGCCGAATTGGTGGAGACGCGCATCGACTTGAATAGCCGCGAACTCAGCAACAAAGCGGTGCGTAGCGCGCTATTGCCCACAGTCAACGCGTTCCTCTACTACGGCGGCGCAGGCCTGGGCGGCGTGCAGAATCCGGCTAACGTGTGCACCCCCGCATTCCCGACCGATTGCGCTACGGCTAATCCGAATATCACTGACGGACAAGGGCCTCTCGCCGCGACCGTGGGGCTAGGCGGCACGTTGAATCAGCTGGTGAATTCAACGTCGCCCGATAAAGGATTCGGATTGCAACTTACTATTCCTCTTCGCAACCGAGCAGCGCAGGCGGTGCAAATCCGGTCCGAACTGGAATTGCGGCAAGCGCAGGTTCGCCAGCAACAGATAGAAAATCAGGTCGGCATTGAGATTCGCAACGCGCAGTATGCGGTCCAGCAGAATCGCGCGAGCGTGGATGCGGCGAAAGCTGCGCTGGATTTGGCTCGTACGTCGCTGGATGCGGAGCAAAAGAAATATCAGTTTGGCACTTCGACCACCACTCTAGTGCTGCAGTATGAAAGTGGGCTGGCAACCTCTGAATCGACGCTGGTGAATGCTTTAGTCGCTTACGAAAAAGCACAGGTTGAACTGAGCCGCGCGACCGGACTTCTGCTCGATCGCGATGGCGTCAGTGTGGACGATGCGGTTCGGGGGAAGGTGACCCACATACCCAACGTGCCCTACATTGCACCACGCAAGAATCTGCCTTCCGTGGCGCAGCCGGCGCCAGAGGCGAGCGCTCCACAGCCGCAACAATAGGCCAAGCCCGTGCAGGGATCCTTCGACTTCGCCGACCGATTCGCTGACGCGAATCGGTCGGCTACGCTGGATGACAATGTTTGCCAAGAGCTGGACTTTTGCGGCACGGCTGAAGCCGCGATTGGAAACGGAGAAATTTATCGCAGCGGTGCATCGCTGCGCCACCCAAATTCAACGGGACGTTGTATCCTCCTCCGGTGACTCTCTCCGTGGTCATCATTACATTGAACGAAGAGGCGAACCTGGGTCGCACGCTGGAAAGCGTGCAGGCACTGGTCGGCGAGGGCAAGGGAGAAATCATAGTCGTCGACTCGGGGTCCAGCGATCACACGGTTGAAATCGCGAAGTCATTCGGGGCAAAAGTTTTCGTGGAGGAATGGAAGGGATTCGCCGCGCAGAAAAATTCCGCAATCGATAAGGCTACGGAAGAGTACGTGCTGTCCCTTGATGCGGACGAAGAGGTGAGTGCGGAACTGGCTCGCGAAATTGAACAAATATTGCAATCCCCGCCTGTGGTTCACGATGCTGGGGGGGAGGCTTCCGAAGGGCTTGAAGGATCAGCGTCGGTTAAAGGGTTTTGGATTCCGCGTCGCAATTATTTTCTGGGAAGGTGGATTCAGCATGGGGGATTCTGGCCCGATCGCAAGCTCAGACTGTTCCGTCGAGGCGAGGGTAGGTTCAGCGAGACGTTGGTTCACGAAACCGTCCGCATTTCAGAAAATTCTCGTAACAGCATCGCCACCCGTAATCTCAGTGGAGCGCTCATTCATCACTCCTATCCCACTCTGTCCGACTACATCGAACACATGAACCGTTATTCTTCCCTGGGCGCGGAGATGGTGTCTGCCAAGGGCGGCGGCAAGGCAGGCTTCAGCGTGATTAATATCATGCTTCGGCCCTGGTTCACATTGATCTATAACTACTTTTTTCGTTTGGGATTCCTCGATGGACGCGAAGGTCTATTGCTTCATCTCTACCATGCGGTCTATGTGTCGTGGAAATACGCGAAGGCTTGGGAGATTTCCGCCCCAAAACACATAAAGTAGAATTTCCCTGGACATCGCTGATAGCGACCGACCGGTCGTTTGATCGACCTTCTCTCGCCTTGCCCGCAAGCTTCCGCTTCCCTATCATCCAAACAGAACGTGCAAACATAGCGCTGGGGTGCCCATGGAGAAAAAGCAGTCGACACCGCTAGTGGCCGAAAACCCGGCTGCTGACGTTTTTGAAAACCGTCATCCTTCCGCCGCCGAAAAAGCCTGGGCGGAGAATACGCTTGCGCCCACGCTCGCCAAGGCGCCAGAGCGCGCAATTGGCGCCCCAACTGGGGTGAATGTTGACGAGGATGGCCGCGCCCGTTTTACCACGATCTCTGGAGTGCCGATCCGGCGGCTCTACACTCCGGCCGACCTGCCGGAGGATTGGAGCGAAGAGAAATATCTTGGCTATCCCGGCGAAGCGCCTTACACGCGCGGCATTCATGCTACGGGCTACCGCGGCAAGCTGTTCACCATGCGGCAGTTTTCTGGCTTTGCTTCGCCGGAGGAAACCAATCAGCGTTACAAATATTTGCTCGAGCACGGCGGCGGCGGTCTTTCGGTTGCATTCGACCTGCCTACGCTGATGGGCTACGACTCCGATCATCTGGCGAGCGAAGGCGAAGTGGGTAAGTGCGGCGTCGCCATCGATTCACTTGAAGACATGGAGATTCTCTTTGACGGCATCGATCTGGAGAAAACCACGGTATCGATGACCATCAATTCTCCCGCGTCGGTGTTGTGGGCCATGTATCTGGTGGTGGCGGAGAAGCAGGGCGCGGATTGGAAAAAGATTTCCGGCACACTGCAGAATGACATTTTGAAGGAATATATCGCGCAGAAGGAATACATCTATCCGCCCGCGCCATCGATGCGACTCGTGATCGACACGTTCGAGTTTGGGTCGAAGTTTACGCCGCGCTTCAACACGATTTCGATCAGCGGATATCACATACGAGAGGCGGGATCGACCGCGCTCCAGGAATTGGCCTTCACGCTGTATGACGGTGTGGAATATGTGGAGTGGGCCAGGCGCCGGGGGCTTGAGGTCGATGAATTCGGTCCGCGGCTCAGCTTCTTTTTCAACGCCCATAATGACTTTTTCGAGGAGATCGCCAAATACCGCGCTGCCCGGAAGATTTGGGCGAAGGTGATGCAGGAGCGCTTCGGCGCGAAGAATACCCGCACATGGCTTATGCGCTTCCACACGCAGACAGCGGGTGTCTCTCTGCCGGCGCAGCAACCGAGGAATAACATTGCTCGTGTGGCCTTGCAAGCGCTGGCCGCCGTGCTGGGTGGAACGCAGTCGCTGCATTGCGACTCTTACGATGAAGCTCTGGCGCTGCCCACGGAAGAGGCTGCGCGAATCGCGCTGCGCACGCAGCAGATCATTGCTTACGAATCGGGCGTAACCCACACCGTCGATCCGCTCGGGGGCTCTTACTTTTTAGAGGCATTGACCCTCGACATGGAAAAAGGCGCCTTCGATTACTTCAGCAAATTGGACGCCATGGGCGGCATGGTGAAGGCAATTGAGCGCGGTTATCCGCAAAAAGAAATTGCCGAGGCTTCATACCTCTATCAGCGAGCGGCAGAGGCGAAAGAAAAAGTGATTGTCGGGGTGAACGAATTCGTGGTGGAGGAAGAATCACCGCACATTCTTTACATTGACGAGACGGTCGCCCGGCAGCAAACCGCAAAGTTGAAGGCGCTTCGCGCCCGGCGGTCGAATGATCAGGTCCAACGCTGTCTCGACGCGCTGAAGCAAGCAGCTGCGCAGCAACCGGTAGCAGGTGAAAATGGGAGTATTTCTCCCGCCAACACGATGCCCTATATTGTGGATGCAGTGCGCGCGTATGCGACTGTGGGCGAGATTTGCGAGGCGTTGAAAGAAGTATTTGGGACTTATACCGAGACCAGCGTAACGTAGTCGCGGAAAAGGAAGAATGGAGCTTTGCTCGAGGGACAGCCGGGGGCGGCCGTCCCCACATAAACGTTTTTGCGCGCCGCTGTGATACAGATACGATATGCGACGAGCGGTAAACCATCTCAAGAAATCAGATCCGATTATGCGCGCCATTATCGAGCGCATTGGACCCTGCCGCATGGGGTTTAACCCCCCGGAATTTCAGAGTGTGGCTGAGTCCATCGTTTATCAGCAACTCAATGGCAAAGCGGCCGCGAAGATCTTTGAGCGGTTTGAGGCCCTCGCCGGCGATCCACTTACGCCTGAAGGCATTCTTAAATTGAGCGATGAACAGATGCGGGGCGTGGGATTGTCGAAGCAGAAGTCCGCATATTTAAAGGATCTGGCCATCAAGACGGCCTCTGGAGTGCTGGATTTCTCAGGGCTCTCGGAGTTACCCGACACGGAAGTGATCGAACATTTAATTCAGGTGAAGGGCATTGGGGTTTGGACCGCGCAGATGTTCTTGATGTTCAGCTTGAAGCGAGAGAATGTACTACCCATTGGGGATTTCGGTGTGCGGATGGCAATGTTCCGGCATTATCTGGACGTGCAGCGAGCGCAGGCAGCGAAGAAATCCACGGCGAAGAAGAAAGCCGCTGCCTCTAAGAAGAAATCCAAGCGCAAGATCAAGCTGCCAACTCCCGAGCAGATGGAAAAGATTGCGAAATGCTGGGAGCCCTATCGCAGCGTGGCTTGCTGGTATCTGTGGCAGAGTATTGATATCAAGACGGTGTAAGCTGCGGAAGGTTTGAACCCCGTAGTGAGTTAATTTTCCGTCGTCAGACGAGCAAGAAGTCGAGCTTCGCTCGAGGACAGCCGAGGGCGGCTATCCCTACACGAGCATCGGTGCTGTGCTCTGGTTCGGACTGTATGGTTAAATGGGGACAATGGCCGATCTTAAGATTCGCGTGCTTGTAGCCAAACCGGGACTTGACGGGCACGACCGCGGCGCGAAGGTGATTGCTCGCGCCCTGCGAGACGCGGGCATGGAAGTGATTTATACCGGATTGCGGCAAACGCCGGAGATGATTGTGAGCGCGGCGCTTCAGGAGGACGTGCAAGTGATCGGGCTCTCCATTCTATCGGGGGCTCACAATGCAATCGTACCCCGGGTGATGGATCTGCTCAAACAGAACAAGATGGAGGATGTTATCGTGCTGCTGGGCGGAATCATTCCGGATCAAGATATTGATGCGCTTAAGAAAGCGGGAGTAGCGGCCGTCTTCCAGCCAGGCACGGCGATGGATGACATCGTGAAATTCATCCGCGCCAACGTGAAGAGTACGAGCGTTCCCCTCTGAGTTCCGGATCGGCCTCGAAATAAATACAATCTCGTTACTCTCCACAAACATTCGCTTTCCATAAATTAAGAGACCTATTTTCTTCCATGGCTAAT
>JGI12635J15846_10000867_pt1 | contig 26327 bp, 13 predicted proteins | sample BlaSpr_A8_OM2_M2_FD_15846 | JGI IMG/M metagenome (IMG submission 15846) | reverse complement strand
GGTTATAGAGCTGAATGCCCTGGGCCAACAGTGCGCCGAAGTTACCGCCAGTCTCGGCGGCGGTCAGAGTGTGAATCGCGGCGGCAGCCGAGGGAGTATCGAACCGCCCGCCCTGATAATCCCCGAAGAAGAACAACTTGTTCTTGATGATCGGGCCCCCGAACGTGCCGCCAAACATGTTCCAGCGCACCTTTGGAGTTGGAATTATTCCCTCAGCGTTGGTTCCAGGAATTGGGCTGCCGTTGTGCAAACCGTTTTCCCACTTGTTCGCGTTGAAAATGTCATTGCGGAAGAACTCGAATATGTCACCGTGGTAGCTATTCGTTCCGGATTTGATGATGGCGTTGACGATTCCGCCGTTATAGTTGCCGAACTCGGCGGAGGCGTTTTGTGTAATCAGATTGAATTCGCCGATAGCATCAGGCGAGGGCGTAAGGCCAAGAAGATTGTCGGAGGCCTGATTGTTGTCGACACCATCGAGAAGGAAGTTGTTGGACTGTTCGCGATTACCGTTGATGTAGGGGCGTCCGCCTTCTTCGGCCGTGTTCGATCCGAGATTCATGCTGTGCGGATCGACCGAGACGGTACCTGGCGTGAGCAGAGTCAGCTGCACATAATTTCGTGTCGCGAGCGGCAGGTTGTCGTTCGTTCGCGCATCGAGGACCGTCCCCACCTCGGCATTTTCGGTTTGCAGAACCGGCGCGGCAGCCGAGACTTCGACTGTCTCCGAGACCTTCCCCACCTTCAACTGCGCGTCAACGCGCGCGGTCTGGTTCAGCACGATTGTGAAAGGCGGCTGAAGGGAGGTTTGAAATCCTTCTTTGGTGACTTTGACCGTATAGCTGCCGATCGGCAGGCGTTGAAAGTTGTAAGCTCCGGTGTCGTTGGTTTGCGCTTTCCATACCGTGCCGCGTTCGGTGTCGGTGGCGACGACCGTGGCGTCTTTAACCGGAGCTCCACTGGGGTCGGTCACGGTGCCCACAATCGCGGCTGTGACATCCTGACCGAATGCAGTGGGCGCGTTCGCCACTAATCCCAGCGTTGCCAGCAAAACCAGAAATCCACAAGAAAGTCTCTTCATCGCACAGCCTCCTGAGAGCGCTTCCGAACCGGCTTGACCGATAGGCGCGTAATTCAATTGGACTATGCTATATAGCACATGAGTTATCATGGTCAAGAAAAAAATGCGTAGGCCTGTGGAAATCTTCGTTTCCCATTCTCGGAACTGCTCTATATCACCGAGAAGTTGCAAGTTGTCGACGGCTGAATGGTCCAGAGGGCCTCGGAGACTGGAAGACCACAATATCCGGATTATCTATTGAATCTATGAAGAAAATCGATTGTCCACGATTCCGGGCCTGATGATCGAATTGCGCCGTCAATCCCATGCTCTATAGCAACCTGCGCAATCGGGCGCGACAAAGAATCGATTTTAAAAACTTGGGCCTTTACAGAAACTAATGTTTGAGCTATATAGCACAAGAGCCTATTCATTTTTTGCCGACGCACTCGATGCACCCGTGTAGGATTGCTGGCGAGTTGGAAACCCAGATAGGCCACAAAATCGATATGTCGGGAAATCATCGTAACGGTACGCCGGTGTACAAGAAGATCCAGAACTCGATCCGGAAGCGGATTGAGGCGGCCGATCTACGGCCGGGGGATGCCGTTGCCTCCGAACGCGAATTGGCGAAGACGCATAAGGTCAGTCTGATGACCGCGCGCCACGCGCTCGCCGGACTGGAGCGCGAAGGAATCGTCGAACGGCGGCGGGGTGCCGGCACGTTCGTTGCGTCTCCCAAGATCCATTTCAATAAGTTGATGAGCTACACAGAGCACATGTCGAGCCGCGGGTTGCCGCCGCGTTCCCGGGTGCTGGTGGCCAAGGTGATCCATGACGAGCAGGAAGTGGCCGCGCGCCTGGGCCTCCCGGCATCCAGCCCCATGGTGAAGATCGAACGCCTTCGGCTAACAGGCGACGAGCCATTTGCGCTGGAAATCTGTTATTTACCTGCGGGAGATTTTTCCGGCCTAGTGACAGCTCCGTTGGGAAAGAGTTCTCTATTCGCAACTTTGCAGCATGATTACGGAGTCGAACTGGCCTACGCGGATGAGGAAATCGATGCCACCGCGGCGGGCGGCAATATTGTTGAATTGTTGGGACTTCCAAAAGGCTCACCCATCCTGCGGATCCGCCAAGTCATTTACTCCACTAGCGGCAAAGCCACTATTTATGGGGTGGGCTTTTACCGCTCCGAACGCCATACCCTTTTCGTTCGCCGATTCCGCTAATCCTTGGACCCTGGACGGGCAACCTGAAGTTGGCTCCAAGCAACTAACGAATTAGTTGACCTTTCCACGTGTGGCACGTCTGATCTTAAAGCGGGTGGTAAGCACAGGAGGTTCGATTGCCTCGCAGCAAGTCCACAACCCTTACTGAAGCCGAGTTGCGCATCATGAATGTGCTCTGGGATAAGGGTCCGGCAACCGTACACGACGTTCTAAACGGCCTGCCGACAAAACCTACGCTGGCTTACAACTCCGTTCTGACCATCATTCGAATTCTGGAAAAAAAGGGTTACGTGAAGCACGAAAAAGACGGACGCTCTTTTATTTACACGCCGCAGGTGGATCGAACGAATGCGACGCGTTTCGAAGTGCGGCATCTGGTGAGCCGCTTTTTCGCGAATTCTCACGAGTTGCTCGTGCTGAATATTCTGGAAGAAAAGGGCATTGACGAAGAAGAACTACAGCGCCTGCGCCAGCTTCTGGAAGGGAGCAAATCGGAATGATGATCCGCGCGCTTGACTTCCACGCAATCGCCGAGATGGCAGCCCTACGGGCTGTAGATTCGCTGGTCATCGGAGCGTTTATCGCTCCATTTGCCTTCGTGCTATTGCGGATATCCCGACGGTCGGGCGCGGCAGTGCGCTTTGCCGTTTGGTTCTCGGCTCTCATGGCCATTGCGGTAGTTCCCTGGGTCGATGGCGTAGCAGGCTTGCACATGGGTGCGCACGGACCGGCAGCGACCAGCACCGCCGCGATCACGGCCCCGGCTTCGTGGGCAGTTCATTTATTTGTGGCATGGGCGGGGATTGCGGCGATGGGATTCGTGCGATTGAGCTGGGGATTGTGGAATCTTCATGTGCTGCGTAAGAGTCTGACTCCAGTCAAACTCGAACTTCTGGATGCCGGCATGCGAGAAAAGCTGGAGCGTCACGGGAAATACCGGCCCGTCGTCGCGTGCACTTCTGATCGCGTGAGTACGCCGACTGCTGTGGGTCTCCTAAGCCCGGCGGTGGTGATTCCAGCCTGGCTGCTAGAGGAACTTTCTGTGGAGGAACTGAACCAAACCCTGCTGCACGAACTGGCGCATTTACGGCGTTGGGACGACTGGACCAATCTCGCGCAGAAGATCGTGAAGGCGTTGTTCTTCTTTCATCCGGCGGTGTGGTGGATCGAAAAGAAACTCTCGCTGGAGCGGGAGATGGCTTGCGACGATGCGGTGTTGGCTGAGAGTGGGAGTCCGCGGGCATACGCAGCTTGCCTTGTTCATCTTGCGGAGAAGAGTCTGGTGCACCAGAGCGTTGTGCGTCGCAGTCTCGCGCTGGCTCAGGCTGCAGTAGGACGTTTCCGCCAGACATCATTGCGAGTGGCGCAGATTCTCGACGTGGATCGACCTTCAAAAGCGACTGCAAACAATGGAGGGAAACTCGTTATTTCTCTGATGATGGCCGTGTTCGCGGTGGCCTGTTTCGCGGGGATTGCGCGGGCTCCACGTTTGCTGGCTTTCGATGAAGCCCAACCTCGTATTCTCGCATCTTCCGTTCCCCCGCAAATTAACGTCAGGCCTGGAATTGTGCGTGCAACATTCAGAACGAGTGCGATTCAAGCGAAGACGACCTCAGAGCATCACGTCCCACGAGTCGTGCAGGCAAAGGCAGTAGTGCGCAACTCTGATTCACAGGTTGGCAATTCGCCACGTGGATGGTCGCCCGGATTGGCGGCCAGCGGCGCGCCCGCATTACACATGGCCGGTTTTCGGCAAACGGCTGCTCCGGCGGAGACGGTGTTTGTGGTGGTCGAACAGGGCGAGTATGACGTATCGGGTCATAATATTCGCCGCGTAAACGTGTGGTACATCCTGTTGGTGAATTCGCCCGCCGATTCCGGTCAAGGAATTCCTCGAAAACAAACATAAGTTTTGCTGCAAGCGGCAGGAAACGGGTGTGGCTTTAGAAACTAACGAATTAGTTGTTAACTCATTCAAGAAGGGGTGTAAATAGTCAATGAAGCTCAAAGAGTATTGCTCAACGAAATGGACGAAAGTCGCAGTCGCGCTGGTAGTGGCGGCTGTGGCTTCGTTCGGTACCTATGAAACTATCCGGCCGGCCACGGCGAGCGCAGCGGTTGTTGGACCAGCCGCTCCTCCGCTTAGCGAAGAGAGCGTCAACGCTTTGCTGTCGGTCGATCACGCTATGGAAAACCTTGCCGCTCATGTAACTCCAGCGGTAGTGAACGTCACCGTGACTTCACGCAGCAAAGAAGATCCGGTGTCGCAACAACTGCCGGAAGGCCTGCAACGATTCTTCGATCAGAATGGTGGCCAGGGTGGGCCGTTCGGCCAGTTTTTTGGCCAGCACATGATGCCGCAGGGACCGCAGATCGAGCACGGGTTGGGTAGCGGCGTTGTAATTTCGCCAGATGGATACATCGTGACCAACAACCACGTCGTGGAGAACGCGACCGACATTCGCGTGACCACCAGCAATCGCAGAGTCATGAAAGCGAAGCTGATTGGCACCGACCCACTAACCGATCTTGCCGTGATCAAGGTTGACGCAACAGGATTGGCCAGCGTTCCCTGGGGCAATTCTGCTGACGTCGAGCCAGGACAGACTGTTCTGGCCTTTGGCAACCCGTTTGGGTTTCGCTTCACAGTCACTCGCGGCATCGTGAGCGCCATTAATCGTGCTAATCCAGACTCCACCGATCCGCGCAAACCTGGAGAATTCATCCAGACCGATGCGGCCATCAATCCGGGAAATTCCGGTGGTCCGCTGGTCGATGCCCGCGGGGAAGTAATCGGCATTAACACTTTTCTGGTTTCTCCGTCGGGAACGTTTTCCGGCATGGGATTCGCGATTCCCGCCAAGATCGCGCAGCCCACAGTGGAAACGCTGATCCGCGATGGCAAGGTCACGCACAGTCACATCGGAGTTGGCATCACGGATGTGACTCCGGAGAACGCGAAGTTCTTCGACGACTCAACCGCCGCCGGCGCTGTCGTCACCGAAGTAGAACCTGACTCACCGGGAGCCAAGGCGGGTTTGAAGATCGGTGACGTGATCACCCAGGTCGACGGACAGACGGTCACCGACGCGGGAGAACTCCAGGTCGTGATCAGCGGAAAGAAACCGGGAACGAAGACCGAACTCACGGTTCTGCGCGATGGCAAAGACATGACTATTCCGGTGACATTGGAGGCGATGGGCAATCGCAGAGGTGACGTTAGCGCGAGTGGAGACGGCCAGGGCAAGATGCGCTGGGGCATCGGGGTGAGTGACCTTACTCCGGAAGTGCGCCAGCAAATTCAAGGCCCGAACAATTTGCATGGAGCCGTGATCGAACATGTGCAACCGGGAAGTGCTGCCGACAACGCCGGGCTGCGAAGTGGCGACGTGATTCTGGAAGTAAATCGCCGCGAAGTGAAGTCCGCGGAGGAAGTTCAGCAGGTCTTGAGCAATGTTCCCAAGGGACAGGACGCTCTTCTGCTGGTTTGGTCAAACGGCGGCAACACGTTCCGCGTGCTGCATGCGCCGGAAGGGTCGTAACTCAGGATCATAACTCAGAACGAAGCATGGTGAGGTGACGCCGCACCGGTCTCCGCAAGGAGGCTGGTGCGGCTTTTTTTCATTGCGAGGGCGTTGCGTTAAGCCTAATTGCAATACCGCAGACGCAACCTTGTTTGTGCGCATGGCACCTAAGGCAAGTGACCTGGGCGGCAATCACGCGTGCAGCCAAACGCACATACGGCGACGTGCTTAGGAATCACACGCTGCAAGTCTCGGCCGCATTGTCGTACTACTTTATTCTCTCCGTTTTTCCTGCGCTGATTCTGCTCTCTGCTGTTGTGGGCCTTATGCCCGTGCCCGATCTTTTTGGCGCGGTACTTGCATTTATGGCCCGCCTTTTGCCGCAGGACGCCATGCGGCAGATTCACGCGGTCCTGTCCGATGTCCTGTCATCCAATCGCAGGGCGTGGTTGTCTTTAGGATTGATCGGCACGTTATGGATCGTTTCCAGCGCATTTGACGCGACCATCGAAGCGTTAGACATTGCTTACGACGTTGAAGATCCGCGCCCGATCTGGAAGACCCGCTTGTTGGCGATGTGGCTTGCAGGCGTCAGCGGCGGATTATTGCTGATGGCACTAGCGGTGCTAATAGTAGGCCCGAGGTTCGGCGACTGGCTCGCTGCCCGATTGGATATCTCGCGCGTATTCGTACTGTTGTGGCCCGTTCTGCACTGGAGTATTGCAATCAGTTTCGCCGTGGTCGCGGTCGAAGCAATCTATTTTCTTGCACCGAATGTAAAGCAGCGTTTTGTCGCCAGTCTGCCCGGGGCGGTATTTTCCGTCACAGTTTGGATCGCACTTTCCTATCTTCTCGGGGTCTACTTTCGCCATTTCGCACACTTCAACCGAACCTATGGAACGTTAGGCGGGTTCATCGCGATGATGACTTGGTTCTACTGGACATCATTCGTTCTCCTGGTGGGAGCGGAATTGAATGCGGAATTGGCAAAGGAAAGTAAGAAGGGCGAGATACTGCCGAGGGAAGATTCGCGCGACATAGAAAGAGTTGATCGCGCCGCATGAAGACCAGTCCGTTACCCGTCTTAGGTGCGGAGAACGGCGTTAAAACTTCGTGTGATAGCGACCGTCCACGGAAACACCTCCAGTTTCATCGCGCGCCACGCTGACCGACCACCGCTTGTTGATTTGATAATCGCCTTGCACGACCTCAGTGCCGGGCTGCGATACATCGGTCGAGAATGTGAATAGAAGATTCTTCGTCACCCGTTGCTGAAGCGCGATGCGCGCTGAAGGATTCGAACCGTTGCCGCCAATCATCGGATCGATCTGCAAGCTGGAGAGACCCGTCAACTTCTGCAAGCCGCCGGTAACTTGGCTAGCCGCCTGGGAAGCGATGATCGAATCGGTGCTCTGGCTGGAAGCAGCGGATTCTTCGGTAGTTTGGCCCTGAGCGAGCAGATTAATCACGTCCGCCGTCGCCAGCGGAGGATCCGAGGTGTACGAAGTCACAAGTTTATCCAGGGTCCCGCGAAGGGAGATGGTGAGATTGTATTGTTCCACCGTGGTGGTGGCGGAAACATCCATCTTCGGTTCGGTTTCCGTGGGATTGTCGAATGTGATCATTCCGCGCTGCAACTGGTAGCGAAGGTTGCGGTAAAACAGTTCACCAGACGTTAAGTCGGTCCTTCCGATAATCACCGGGTTCGCCGCAGTGCCGATGATTTGAAGATTTAGGTCGCCCTCGATACTGATCTGCGAACTGGTCGCACTCAGATTGTCTTTCGATTGCACTCCGACTGCGAGCCTTATGTTGTCGGCAAAGCCGGGTTGCGCAGGTACGGCCGTTCCGCTGAATTGATCGCCGAATTTCGCCAGATCGAAATCGGGCGTGAACGAAAGACTATCAACCAGGACTCTGCCGTTTAGAGTAGAGGCATCGGGAGTGCCGCTGAAAGCGACATTGCCGTCGAGCAACATCCTCAGCCCATCGGGATAACGCAGGCGAATGGACTTGGCCTGCATCGCCAGATTGAATTGCACTGCGGGCCGGAAAACGATTGAGCCTCCTGCGGAAATCTGGCCGCCCCCGACTTGTCCTGTGAGGGTCGAAACCTGGACGCGGTCATTAGCAACATCCAACGTGCCGTTGAGATTCTCCACGCCAAGCGGCGCAGCGTCCGTTGCGAAAGCAATGTTTTGTAAATGAACCTGGCCTTGAAGAGACGGATTCTTCGCAGAACCCGAGGCATGAATGTCGAGCGCCACAATACCCGAACTGCGGACATCCGGCGCGACGATGCGCAAAACTTGTGCATCGATCGTGCCACTCGCGGTCAGGCTGGGAGCGGTCGTTCCGGCGAAAGGGATGCTACCCTGCACTCGCAACGAAGTTCCGGTCCCTCGAATCTCGGCCGGTTGAAGTGTAAGGATCGAGTGAACATAATCCGCGTGGATCGGCCCGGCTGCCGCGATCTCCAGCGATTGATAGCTGGCATTGAGAGTCGGAATCGTCAAATGCGCTTCCAGTTGGGACTTATCTTTCAGCGGGCCTTTGAATGTCGCGTGGAATTCCGTTTGCCCGTGGAATCCTTCCGGCACACTCGGGGCATAGGTCGCTAATAATAGATCGAGCGGGATCGATGTAGTGTCGACGCTGCCCTCCGCGTAGTAATCGCCCGCAAGATTTACGTGGCCTTGCGCGCGGACGGAAGAGAGCGCACTCTGCGCACTCACGGACAAATCGGCGCGCTGGTCAGAAACTCGAACCTCAGCTTTCAGTCCAGAAATTGCATTCTGTTTGAGTTGCAGTTGCGACGACTCGATGACGGCAGTCAGTTCAGGACGATCGAGAGTTCCCTTCCCTTGCGCCGAAACATTAAGCGTCCCGCTCACGGGCAAATTCTTGGCCTGAAGTGTGTGCAACTTTTGCAACACTACGGAAGGAGCATTGACATGAAAAATGTATGCCTTAGTTTGCGGCGTGTAGGAAAGATCAGCGTTCAAATTCCCGGCCGGCGAAACAACGTTCAAGGTTGAAACGATTGTGTCGCGGTTGGCCTGAACTTTCACGGCGAGATTCTGCAAGGGCTCATCGTAAGCGCGGGCGTTCGAAAGATGAGCGGAGCCGGAACCCGCCGGATTTAGCTGTGAACCCGTCAGATTCAAATCCGCCGACAAGTCACCCGAAACTGGATATTGCAGATTTGCGAGGCGCTGGAGATCGGTCAGTGGCATTTGCTGAACCGCAAGACTGGCGCGGATCGGGCTCGAGGGAAGATAAACCCAGTTCCGCAAACCCACGCTTCCGCTGAACGATGCTCTGCCTTGATGTGCGCTGATCAGCAACCCTTGATCGATCTGCATCTGCGAAGCATCTGCCTGGAATGAGAGCTTCGCGCTGCTCCATTCGCTGCCTTGGACCTGAAGATTTTGGGCGGATAACTGTCCCGAAGCCCGAGGGTTTTGCAGTGAGCCGCGCACTTGGGCATTCACCGATGCCGCACCAGAAATACCGGGAAGTTTCGAGGTCGCCAGGCCGAATGCAGACGCCAGTTCGATGACTCGCTGCAAATCGCCAGCCGAGGCCTGAATCTGCAAATCGGATCGCTTGCTGATTTCTCCGTGCACCGAAATTTTCGCCGAACCGGTCTGAAGCGAAGTCTGGCGAAGGGTGAGAGCGCCGCGAGGTCCGTCGTAGGTCGCATGAATTTCGCCGTCGATTGGAAGCTGATCCGTGCCGCTTGCTGTATCCGAGGACCTAACACTAAGATCCGACTGAGCGCGAATAGTTTGAATACTACCGGTCCATGATGCGTTAGCCCGTCCGTCCAGAGTGCCCAACAACGCGACACGCCGCGTTTGTGGATTGCGAATAGATCGCTGTGCCGCCCGCAGGGAGATGTTCTGAATAACCGCACTGACCCTGGTCGCGGGGGTGGAATCCAGATGCTGAAGATCGAGTGAAGCCTTGACTGTTCCGCCCAACAAGTCGGCGCTCACTCCTTCGGCTCGCAGAGATCCGTGCGCGAGCTGAAAACTTCCTTGGAGCTTCCTAAGCTCAAGACGAGCATCCGGAGAAACGGCAGTCAATACTTCACTCGCGATCTGGCCATTGAGCGAAAGGCTCTGGAGCAGCGGCTGATTTCCAGAATTCGCGTAGTGCAGGTCGCCTCGAAGCAACACATCTCCGGTGGCAGCCATTGAGTGAGACATGCCAGCGAAATCCTGCGTGTGAAGACTGACTTCGTAACTGCCGTCAACAGTGGGCTGCGCATAATCGGTCAACTTCGCACGCAGCGAAAGAGTTGAAGAAGCAACTTTCAACTTCGCCGAATCGAGAGAAAAACCGGACGGTGTCGCACTGAATGTCGCATTAAGATCATGCGGCAGCGGCTGGAATTCCGCGTAGCGAAGATGTCCGTTGTCATACGCCAGAGAACCTGAATACCGAGTCGTCAGCGGATCGAAATGAACATCGACGTTCAAGTCATGGAGGTCGGCATCGAGCGGAGTTTTCTTGTCGTTGTAGCTGACTTCGCCCCGGGTCAAAAGAGCGTGGCGAACCGCCAAGTCGAACACGCTCGTACTGCTGCTGCTGCTCTGACTGGGCCGCCGCTGGGGCAGATTACTCTTGCCATCTGGCCCGACGAGCAAGTTCACTTCGGGATGCTCAATCAGAAGCTCGCTTAGTGTGATCTTTCGTTGTAATACCGACTGAATCTTTAGCCCGACGGTGAGCCTGTCCAGGTGCAGTAGCGGCGCTTGATTCGCAGCTTCGGTGCCATGTACCGTCACGTCGTAGAGATGTGCCGTCAGTGTTGAAAGATCGAAATCGAGGTTGCGGATTTCCGTTCTGCCTCCGGTTGTTTCGTTAACGTCCTCGACAATTTTTGACAGGGCGTATTTCGCAAAATAGCGGGTGCGCAAGAATAGAATCCCGCCGCCCGCCGCAACTAGCAGCAGTATCGCCAAGCCAGCTAAAGACCAACCGATAATTCGTCGTGCCCGCATTGCTCCAGTGTCTCCTAAAACGATTGGCCTAACGTGATGAAGTATTGCGTGGGGTTGATGCCCGGAACCGGGTTCAGGTTGCGTCCAATGTCGATGCGAACCGGGCCAATCGGAGTCGCGTATCGCAGCCCAAAGCCCACCGTGTTGGTGTAGTTGTCGAAAAAGTTATTCAGATTTATCGCGCTGTAGACGTTCCCACCATCGTAAAAAAAAACGCCGCCCAGCGGCTTCACGATTCCTAAGGGAAAACGCACCTCGGAGTTCAGAATAAAAAGCTGGCGCCCGCCCACGGGTACGGTTACGTTCACACAGCCCGACTGATTCTGCAAGACATTGCAAAACGGAACCAGGCGCTGCGGACCGGCTTCATCAATGGGGAAGCCACGCAAGGTCGTACCGCCGCCGGAAAAATAAAGCTGGCTGGTGGGAACAAAACTTCCAGAAAATTCTTTCACCAATCCCAGACGTAGACTATTGGCGAAGACGATGGAGTGAAATGGTTTGTAAAACGCATATTGCCCCAGGAGTTTGGCGAAGTCCGCGCTTGACCCAAGAGCCACCGGAGTGATCCCCAAATTGACGGTAGTATAACTGCCGCGATGCGCGTCCAGCGGCTTGTCTCGGGTGTCGCGCAATAGCGTTCCGCTGAGAGTCGAGAGGCGCACGTCGCGATCCTGCGGAAGCACCAGTTCATCGACCAGCAGATGCGACAGGATGGTCTTATTGAAATCGTAGCGCAGTTGCAGGCGCGTATTTGTTTTGCGGTTCAGCAGGCGTTCCAGTTGAAACGATAGGTCGCCCAGACTCGCAGCAAAAAGAGGGTTTTCCGTCGTCCGCTCCAACGAAAAGCTGGATAGAGAACTCCAACCCGAGCCAAAGAAATGCGGCTGGCCATACGTCATCAAAACGCGCTGATCCAGCCGCGATAGCAAAAGCAAAGCGCTGGCAGTTTCCGCCAGTCCGCGTACGTTGCGGCGCGTGAATTCGATCGATCCAAGAGGGCTGGCGAAAGTAGACTGACTGGGGGCAATTTGGTTATTCCCCAGGCCGATCGTCGGCAAACCAGGGACCGCGACCGTCCCAGTCGGAATATTTCCGCCGCGGTGCGAAACCTCAAAGCCGAATCCGTAAGTTACTTCGTTCCGTTTGGCCTCATGCACTTTGACCAGCGCCTCTTCTTCCGTCTGATCAGTGATCGGCTTCTTCGGCCCGGCACTCGACCAGTCAAACACATTCAAGTCGTAAAGTCGGCTTTCGGCTTCGAGCAATTCGCCTCGCTGCATAGGCTCTTCAGGAGCGACCTTTGCCGTTTTCTTAAGCAACGACAGCCGCGTTACCTTCTGGCCCAGGTAGACGACATTGCTAACGCGCACCATCTGGTTTTCAGTGATCGAGTAGGAAACATCCACTTGATGCGGATTGTCCGCATGACGAGTCACGGAGGCTTTGACTTCGGCGTTAAGGTATCCGCGATTGAGGTACGTAGCGGACATGCGGTTACGATCTTCCGCCAGCCTACGGGCGGAATAAGGTCCGCCGGAGCGAGCCTCTAACGCATGAGGAGCGGTCAGTTTATTCAGCGGGATCTCTTTGTTGCCGGCAACGTTAACGTTCGCAATCACGGTCTGTTGACCTTCTTCGATCTCAAACGCCACATCGATCTTCGGCTCGTGATCGGTCACGTGCGGCGTCACTTTGGCCTCTTCGTAACCTCTGTCCCGGTACAGCGCCAACAAATTGCTCGCGCTCTGCTTAATCAATTTTTGGCTAACGCTTCCGTGGGTCCAGANGTGAGATTTCTTGACCGTGACCTGTGCTAGCAAATCGGATTCGGAGATTTGGTGATTNCCGTGAAACGTGATGGCATCGACTTTGTGCTTTTTCCCGCGGTCAATTTGATATACCAATAAAATNTGCTCCCGCTGCCGCTGAAANNTTGTNGTAACCTTTGCGTCGAAGTAGCCCTTCTTTTGCAAATAATCGAGCAAATTTTGCTGCCCNTCGTCGACAAGGTCCCGATCGATGGCTCTTTCGGAATAAATAGGTATCAGCCGTTTCATTTCCCGCGCTGACATAAAAGGAATCGCAGAAAGCCGAGCGCCGGTCGCCCGCACGGTTACCACCGGACCAACTTCGACCTCGAAAAAAATGTCGACTCGATTCGTCGCGGCATTATATTGCGGAGGATCTTCACGAACGGCGCTGGCCAGCCTGTGCTGTTTGGCCAGCGCATTCTTGATGAGGGTTGTCGCCGCCTTGACGCGCTCTGGTGTGTAGGGCTTTCCAGTTTTAAGCAGTCCGCCCGTAAACCTGGCCCACAATGAGTGCACAACACGCAACAGGCTCGCGCTTTCAGCATCGCTTGCGCCCTTCACTCCCACTTTGCCGATCCGCGCCTGCTTGCCTATCTCTGCCGAGAAAATGACGTTTACCAATTCATGAGCGTCGTCGATTTGGGTTTCCGTGTGGACAGTGGCCTGAAAATATCCATTCTTTTGCAGGAAGCCCGCCAGCGCCTCCTCGGCCACGGGAATGCGGGCCTTGTCGTATGGGTCTTCTTCCGACAGATTTGCGACCTGCAAAAGGCGCGTATAAGAAAAATACTTGGCTGCTCCGGGAAAATCGACGGCTCCCAGGTAGTAGGAAGGCTCAAGCACGAAGTCGAGCCGCACTCCGGAGGGATCGGGCACCACATTCAATTCAACTTTGGCAAATTTTCCTTGTTTTTGCAGCGCCTCGATGCTGGCCTGAACTTTAGCCTTGGAGAACGGCTGACCGGCCTGCTGAACTACAAGTGGCCGCAAAGACTCAACATCGCGATGCGGATTGGCAATCAGGTCAATGGCGCTTACTGTCTGACCTTCGTAAACGTCCTGCGGAGTTTGAAATGTAGCCTGGGCCCAACCCATACTCGTCCCCATCATCAACAAGAAGAGGATTTCCACAAGACCGGGAAAATCGCGCCGGGTCGGGTGGGGCAGCCAACTACTTATTCGCTTCACGAGAACACACTCCGACCAGACCCCTAGAGATACAAATCACTCCGCAATTAGTGTGACTGTGATGCCGCCGTTAGGCAAGGAGTTGTCATAACCGGCCAGCCGGGCAGATTAGAAACGTGATGAGACGCGAGGCTCATTCTCCGGCGTGCATGAAGGCGATTGGAAAATCGGCAAAGAGCAAATCCGCTTTGACAGCGAGGCGACCGGCGCCTGCTTCGGCCTCGATTGACGTTTCACTAAGAATGCTTTTCCAACCGAGCGGAGTATCCGAGGGCAAGAACACCTCGGTATCCTTCCACGTCAGGGTATTCCACGGAGTGTCACGCTGGCCTCGCGCCAGCCCACCCGAAAGCTGCGATATCCACCGGGGTACAGCGATCAACGCGCATTCATTATTGTGACGCCGGAGGAAAGCAACAATGTTTTCAGCACGCGGCCCCCTCGTCTCGAGTGGTAAGAATTCGCCCTCGTGAAATAGTTGCGCATGCTCGCGCCGCCAACAGACAGCTTTCTGAATCAAGAACAGCTTCAAGCGCCCATCGAACCAATGCTCCATGAGATCCCGAACTAATTTTTCTCGGTCAACAGATTGCTCCTGGCGTATGCGCTTCAGCAACTCCATGCGCGCGGCAAAGTCCACAACTCCGCGGTTGTCGGGATCGACCAAACGGAAATCCCACAACTCCGACCCCTGATAAAAATCGGCCACTCCCGGCGCCCCAACCTTCATCAGGACCTGGGCCACGCTGTTAATCATGCCGTAGTAAGCGAGTTTTTTCTGAAACGGCCGGAACTCCCTCAAGAACTCTTCATTCTCCGCAGAAAGAATCTTCGCCACAAAATTTCTCAAGGCTTCTTCATGGTCTTGATTCGGGCGCGTCCAGCGAGTATGAACCATTGCCTCGCGCGTAGCCTTCACCAGGTGCGCTTGAAGTCTTTCGACAAGGGTTTCGCAAGCTTCATGCTCTAAAGGCCAAGCGCCCAGCAGCGTCTGGTAGAAAAAATATTCTTCGTTGCGATCTGGCGCTGGCCGGCCGCCCACTTCGGTCTTGTAACGCTGATTCAGCTTTGCCCACGATTCCAGTTTCGATTGCCACTCGTCCGGAATCTCAGAAAGCACACTGATTCTCGCGCGCACTCCTTCGCTGCGCTTGGTGTCATGGGTGGTCGTTGTATTTATGCTATGCGGCCATCGATCTCCGCGCGTTCTTAGAAATGAAAAGAATTTTTCGCGGGAACACACATCGCCGGGCTCCGGCGTTCCTCCCACTTCATTCAAAGAAAGCAACGGATGGTAGACATAGAGCGCCGTGTCTTCCATGCCCTTCGCGACAATGGGCCCGGTAAATTGCTGCCAGCGCATCACAAAAGCCAGGCGGGCCTCGCGCTGTCCCGCAAGAACGTGTGGAGAATTTTGCAACAGCAATACTTCCTGAACGAAATCAAAGCAAGCCGTACTAATCTGTGTCGCCCGCTTACGAGCCTTATCCAGAGCCTCGTGTATGTAATTCGTCGCTGTCTCTGAAAGCTCCATGCTGCGGATGTATGTACGATAAATGGAGAGGCACGCCGTAACCTCTGTGAGAGCTTCGATTAATTGCAGGCGCGGCAGTTCCCGAGCGTAGCGATCTTGCGTGGCCAGTTCAGCCAGTTGGCGGCCAAGCGAACGCATCTCCACCGCCAGCAATGTACTCATCACCAGCTTTTTCTTTTCGTACAACACATCCACAAATTTCTGGTGGCTGCCCGTGAATTGCGCATAGATCTGCGCCAGGCGCAGCGCTCCCTCTGGGTGAACGCCGACGCCGTTCGCGTAGTTCAGATAGTCGTATCCCGTTGTTCCGCTGACTGGCCAATCGTTCGGCACCCATTCTCCGCGGGAAAGAATTTTTTCGACGATCAGATATGCATTGGCGTTGCCGGGGTCCGAAGAGGACTCGCTGGGCGAAAGCCGCTCCTGAAGTTTGGCCAAATAAGCATACGGATCGCGCAGCCCGTCGATGTGATCGATGCGCAAACCCGTGAACGGTCCCTTGGCAATCAGCCGCAAAAGGTATCCGTGCGTGGCCTCGAATACGACGGGATCTTCGACGCGCAAACCCACCAGATCGGCAATCGTAAAAAATCGACGGTAGTTAATGCTCTCATTGACATTGCGCCAATAAGCCAGCTTGTAGTTCTGCTCGCCTATGAGGCGTTGCAAATGACCCACACTCGCCGGGTCGCTCGAATTGCCATTCAACGCTTCAAGATTTTTCTCAATCACCTCCCCAATCTCAGGGCTCGACTTTACCAGCGACCACAACCGGTCTCGGCTCGCTTCAAACCGCTGGCGCCGGTCGGCCGCCGTGTCTCCCATGCGGCGGTCGGCATTGGTCAGGCTTCGAAACGACTCGAGAATGCCCGCGTATTCGCGATACGTCGCAGACTCTTCTCCCACGAGAGTCTTTAATCGTTCGCTTCCACGGTTAAGAATTTCGTAATAGCTGCGCGGGGCTATCGGAAAGGACGAGTCGAAATATTGCAGATAGAATTTTCTTTCCTGCAAGGCCAACTTCAATTCGCCGGCATCGAGAGCTTCGCCGAAGGGCCGACCTAAAACCGGCAACAGGATTTTGCCGTCAAGGCTGCGCGCGGAAGGATGCCAGTCGATGTCGAAAAATGCCGCGTACGCAGATTCCACGCCATTTTCCAGCGTGTCCATCCACCAGGCATTCTCCATGCTGGCCGCCATGTGATTGGGCACGATATCCAGCAGTAAGCCTATGCCACGTCTCTGTAACTCGGCCTGAAACGTTTCGAACTCTTCCTCCGATCCGAGCGCCGGGTTGATTCGCGTCGGATCAATCACGTCGTAGCCGTGGCCGCTGCCCCTGCGCGCGGCAAGGATGGGCGAAAGATAAATGTCTGAAATGCCCAGGTCTCTCAGGTAGTCGAGAATCTTGCAGGCGTCGGAGAAGCGAAAGTCTTTGTTAAGCTGAAGCCGGTACGTGGCACTGGGGATGCGGCTGGGCGGCATGTTAAGCCGCCTGTAGCATAGGCTCGGGAACCCGGATTTTCAGTTGTTCCGCCAGCCGCCGGAGATTTTCACTTTGTTTTTCGGTGGAGGAGTCAGAAGGAAGTTGCTCCAATGTCTTGATTAGCGACGCATAGGTAATGTTCTGCGCCTCCCAGATCACCACCGGAAACGGAATCGAGGGAATCAAGTCGACCGACGTTCGCAATCGTTCCGCCACTGCTGGATCGCCGGGATTGTCGGCGAAATCCGCCGCTTCCTTTTCGATGCGCCGGCGAATGGCGTACTCCAGCGTCGCCCTGTCGAGTGTAATGTTGCTGGCCGATGCTTCCCGCAACAGCCCGCGAATGCTGTCGGCATCCAGATCAGGCCGCTCGAACGACTGCTGCAATTGGCTGTTGAGGGCAATTTCAGCGGCCGACATGAGGGCTCGCGGCACGGGAATCGACAGGCCATGGAGAAAGCGAATGAGCGGAGCCTGGCTCTCAAAGATCGTTCGATAAACCGCGGCCGCCGAAGTTATCGATTCCTTCAAAATCAGATTCGTAATTTTTCTCTGCTCATCGCGAAACAACAGCCGCAGAGAAAATGTGTTGCTGCCGAAGAGTTGGTCCAAAACGCGGATTGCTTCCGTGGTATCGGCCTTGGTAAAGGCGTCGAATAGCTTCTCCCGTATCTCGCCGTTGACGGCTGGGTCATGCAGACGCACTCCCGCGGTAATGTTGTGTTCTCCCAGGTGCAGCACCGCGAAGTCAAACTGCGCCAACTCTTCGGTGATCTCGGAACTCAGGCGTACCGACCCGGTCGCCAGGCGCATTTTTCCTTCCGCCTCGAGTGAATAATTCTCCCGCTCCACGTCGTAACAATATATCTGCGTTTTGTCGCCGTAATTTTCAAACAGTGAGCTGATCGCATAGTGTCCGGCGACGCGCTCTACGTTTACGAACGCGGGCTTGACCCACTTCTCGTAAATCTTCGCTCCATCCCCATGCTCCGGAAGATTGCTCTTGGCTTTCGCCAGTTGCTCCAGGAACCGGGACTCCAAATCCTCCGCGCAACACTCCTGTGCCAGTTGCAAGGCTCGACCGGCATAATGGATCACCTGCACGGTTTCAAGTCCCGAAAGCTCGTCGAAGAACCAACCGCAACTCGTGTACATCAACATTGCGTGGCGCTGCATCTCAAGCAGCCTCAAAGCTTTGACCTGTTCCGCTTCACTCAGAGGCCGGATCGCGTGATCGGAAAAGAAGCTTGCCCGAGATTCTTCTGAGCGGTCCAAAACTACGTGAATATATTCGTCACGGGCTTGCCAGGGGTCGCGAAGCAGCGGTGACAATTCCTTCTCGAAGATCGGCGCCAGTTGGTCGCGCAGCCAGTCCAGAGCGGCACGCAGCGGCGCTCGCCATTCCTGGTTCCACACTGTGCCCCCGGAGTTGCAGCCGCAGTTGGAACGCCACCGCTCCACGCCGTGCACACAACTCCACGAGCTGTTGTCGATGATTTCCACTCGTTGATTCGGCGGATACTTTTCCAGAAACTCACCATAGTTCGTGAGCCGGGCAGTTTTACTTTCTTCGATCTGGTGCAAAGCCGAACTCAAGGCCATCTCTCCATAGTGGTGGTGATGACCGTAACTCTCTCCGTCGGTGGCAATATGAACCAGCTGCGCGCCATCACGGCTGTCAGAGAAACCGCCCATAAGCCGGTCCGCAAACCGTTTGCCGTCATTCAACAAACCTTCGAAGGCGACGGCTTGAGAAATAGGACCATCGTAAAAAAATAAATTGATTTTTTTCTTCGAAGGCAACTCGGCCAAATAGGCATGGCTAGGATCGACACGGCTGCCACTTACGTCTTCCCACTTGCTGCTCTTCACACCTCGAACTCGCTTGGCCTGGCGCGGAGCAAGAATCGTAAACTTGATTCCATTCTCCGCCAGCACCTCCAGCGTTTCGGTATCGACCGCAGTTTCCGGCAGCCACATCCCTTCCGGCTTGCGGCCAAAGCGCGACTCGAAATCGCGAATACCCCACTTTACCTGCGTGACTTTGTCGCGCCGGTTGGCCAGCGCCAAAATCATGTGGTTGTAACCCTGCGCAATCGCCGAACCGTGCCCCGAGAAACGTTCCTGACTCAGCTTGTCGGCGTCAAGAATCGATTCATATACTCTGCTGCACTTTGATTTAAGCCAGGATAGCAACGTCGGGCCGAAGTTGTAGCTGATCTGTGCATAATTATTCATCAGCTTCAAGATACGGTCGTCGGCATCGAGAACGCGCGAAACGGCGTTNGGAGCGTAGCACTCCGCGGTAATGCGCTCATTCCAGTCGTGATAGGGATAGGCGGAGTCCTGCACCTCGATCGCTTCCAGCGACGGATTTTCACGCGGTGGCTGATAGAAATGCCCGTGGATACAGATGTATCTCATGCCGGTTCCCTTTCGGAAATCGATTCTTGCAGTACGACGAAAGAATGAGGATGCAAATCCAGGCGAAATGGTTTGGACAGTTTCACTTCCTCCGTGAAACTTCCTCCTCCCCTCCACTTGGTTTCCGCAGAGGATAGTCTGACCTTCCACAACCCTTCCCATTCGGGCAGGTCGGGAGAGGCCTTCTTATCCGCGAAATTGAAGATTATCGCGAGACGTCCACTCTCATCCTCGCGGAAGAGCAACAACACTGAACTCGAGCATTCCCAAACATGCCAATGACTCGCCGCCCCGAGATCCAATTGTTTTCTCAGTTCAATAAGTTCGCCATAAAAACGAAACATCGTAGCGTGCGGCTCTTCCTGGTTCCGGGAATGCCGCAACTGAGATCGGTGAAATGTCGCCTCGTCCTGCGGATCGGGAACAGTCCCTTCCCAGCCGAAGGCCGAAAACTCTTCCCGCCGTCCGCGGCGCACGGCTTCGACCAAGCCCGCGTCCAAGTGGCTGATAAAGTATTGGAACGGCGTGGTCTCGCCATACTCCTCACCCATAAAAAGCAGAGGAACAAACGGAGACAGCAAAGTCGCACCCGCCGCCAACTTTAATGCCTCGAAATCCACCAGCGCGCTGAGCCGTTCCCCTGCGGCACGGTTGCCGACCTGATCGTGATTTTGATTGCAGACGAAAAAATGCGAGGAAGAAATTCCATGCGGCGAGTTGCCATGTCTTCGTTTGCGGTGCCGCGAGTATTGGCCACGGTAATACCAGCCATCTCTCAGCGTCTCGGCGAGATGCGATAGCGTTCCAAAATCTTCGTAGTAACCCTTGCGCTCTTTGGTGAGCAACGCATGCACGGAGTGATGGAAGTCGTCACTCCACTGCGCATCCAGGCCATAGCCACCGCGCTCTCCGGGCAAAATCAGGCGCGAATCATTCAGATCGCTTTCAGCGATGACATGAATCTTGCGGCCCAGCCGCACCGCCAAAATATCCACTGCCGACTTGAGTTCCGCCAAAAAATGCAACGCGCTGAAATCAAATATTCCGTGTACGGCATCCAGGCGCAATGCGTCAAAGTGATATTCCTCCAACCAGTACAGCGCATTGTCGATGAAGAAGCGTCGCACCCCATCGCTCGTTGCACCATCGAAGTTGACGGCCTTTCCCCACGGACTCTGATAACGATCGGTAAAATATGGGCCGTACTCGCCCAAATAATTTCCTTCAGGCCCCAGGTGGTTGTAAACAACGTCGAGGGCGACGGCGAGTCCTTGCTGGTGAGCGGCATCGACGAGCCGCTGCAATCCTTCCGGTCCGCCGTACGAATTCTGCGGGGCAAACGGAAAAACGCCATCGTACCCCCAATTGCGGGAGCCAGGAAACTGCGCGATGGGCATGAGTTCAACGGTTGTAATACCTAACTCGGCAAGTTGGCCCAGGTGAGCGATCACGCCATCGAACGAACCTTCCGGCGTGTAAGTCCCGACGTGCAACTCATAAAAAATGCTCCGCTCAAGCGCAATGCCGGCCCATTTCTCATCGCTCCACCGGAATCTTCCCGTATCCACGACTTCGGAAGGTCCGTGAATTCCCTCGGGCTGAAATCGCGACGCAGGATCGGGCAGGTCGCGCCCGTCATCAGGATGATAAAAATATCGCGTCCCCGGATCTAGTTTATCAACGACAGAGGAGTGGTATCCTCGCTCATCTTTTTCCATTTGGATCGAACGGTCTCTTGACCCAACAAGATGTACGCTGACGCGCTCAAGCGAAGGAGCCCAAACCACGAAAGCCCACTCGTCACCCGAAAGCCGGCTAGCGCCTAGCGGGAGTGACTGGACACGGACAAGGGAAGAGGTAGTCATGGGGAAGAATCAACGTCGGACACAATGAACTATCTAGATGCCTTCGCGAACTCCTCCGACTCAGGTCTCTTCAATAGCTATATCGGGTCGCCGCCGAAGGCGACAATACAGCGAAGCACCTAGACTGAACAAACCGTCGCCAGTAATTGCTGAGTTCCCTGTGGGGACAGCCGCCGTCGGCTGTTTTGCGCATGGAAGCCGCTGTTAATCTCACCTCATCGACTTGGGTTAGACTAAATATCCAAATCGGGGATTACCCACTTGTCAAAACTTACGCGCCGTCTTCTTGCTGTGTGCCTTCTGCTTTCCGCTCTCACGACACTTGCCCAGTCCGTTTCTCCCGAATTCGTGAGCGGGCTCAAATGGCGCCTAATTGGACCCTTCCGCGGCGGTCGCGCAGTTGCCGTGGCCGGCGTACCCGGCGACAATACGACATTTTATTTCGGCGCGGTCAACGGCGGCATCTGGAAAACTTCCGACGCCGGCACGGTATGGACGCCAATTTTCGATCAGCAGCCCATCGGCTCGATTGGCGCCATCGCGGTCGCTCCCTCCGATCCTAAAACCATCTACGCTGGAACCGGCGAGTCTGACATCCGCTCCAGCCTTTCTTTCGGCAACGGTGTTTACAAGTCCAACGATGGCGGCTCGACGTGGATGCACGTAGGTCTAGAGGACACGCGCCACATCAGCCGGGTGGTCATCGATCCGCAAAACGCAAATGTCGTTTACATCGGAGCGTTGGGTCACGCCTATGCTCCCAGCGAGCAGCGCGGAGTTTATAAATCCGTCGATGGAGGTTTGCATTGGACGAAAGTTCTGGATCAGGGACCGGACATCGGCATCTCCGATCTCGCGATTTGTTCTTCCAATCCACAACTCTTGTTTGCAGGAACCTGGCATACGCACCGTCCTCCATGGAGCACCTACGCTCCCATCGACGGACCCGGTGGCGGCCTGTTCCGTTCTCAAGACGCGGGGAAAACCTGGTCCCACCTATCCGGCCACGGATTACCCGAGGGCGATTGGGGCCGCGTAGGCGTTGACGTTGCGCCTGATGGCAAACGCGTGTACGCGCTCATCCAGGCGAAAGCGGCGGGACTTTACCGCTCCGACGATGGCGGCGATACCTGGGTTCTCGAGAACGCTGACCCACGCCTCACCAGCCGCGCCTGGTATTTCAGCAGCATCACCATTGACCCGAGCAATCCCGACGTAATCTACATGCCTAACGTCGCGCTCTATCGTTCTGAGGACGGAGGGAAAACAATTTCCGTCGTGCGCGGCGCGCCCGGTGGCGACGATTATCACCAGATCTGGATCGATCCTAAGAACTCTTCCAGCGTTGTGCTGGGCACCGATCAAGGAACTACGATCAGCTTTGATCGCGGCCAGACCTGGAGCACCTGGTACAACCAACCTACGGCGCAGCTTTACCACGTAATCACCGACAACCAGTTTCCTTACATTGTCTATGGAGCACAACAGGATAGCGGAAGCGCCGCCGTTCCCAGCCGCACCGATCACGGTCAGATCACGCCGCGCGATTGGTTTCCCGCGGGCGGAAGCGAAAGTGGATACATGGCTCCCGACCCCAAAGATCCAAATATCGTTTATCTCAGCGGAAGCTACGGCAGCGTTGACCGCTTCGATAAGCGCACAAGTTTCACTCAGGACATTACTCCATGGCCGGCCTTGGCCTTCGGTTCAGATATCAATCAGCGCAAATATCGCGACCCGTGGACTCCGGTCTTGGTCTTTTCTCCCGCCGATCCGACTTCGCTTTATCTCGGAACGCAATATGTGATGAAGACGATCGATGGTGGCCTGCACTGGGAAACCATCAGTCCCGATCTCACCGGTGCAACGCCTCCGTCAAAAGATAAAAGAGCGGAGGAACCGCCCACTATCGCCAATGCGAAGCAGTTGGGATATGGAGTTGTCTTTACCATCGCACCATCGTCGCTCAATAAAAATCTCATCTGGGCTGGCAGCGACACCGGCCTTATTCACGTGACGCGCGATGGAGGAAAAAACTGGAAAGATGTAACACCGCAGGGGCTGAGCGATTGGAGCAAAATCTCTCTCATCGAAGCTTCACACTTTGATCCCGCCGTCGCCTACGCCGCCGTGGACCGCAGCCGTCTCGATGATCAGAGCCCGTATCTCTATCGCACGCGCGACTACGGGGCCTCATGGCATCTGATTACAAACGGTATCGCCGGTTCCGCTTTTCTCCGCGCGATTCGCGAAGATCCTCGCAGTAAAGTCCTGCTCTTCGCCGGAACCGAATTAGGCGTGTATGTATCTTTCGATGACGGCGACCACTGGCAATCGTTGCAACTCAATCTCCCGGCCACCTCCGTCCGCGATCTCACAATTCACGGCGACGATCTGGTCGTCGCCACGCACGGACGATCTTTCTGGATTCTCGACAACATCACTCCTCTTCGTCAGGCAGTCGATGCCGAACAAGCGAATGCCGCGTGGCTTTATCGTCCCGCAACCGCCGTGCGCATCGACAATGACTCTTTCCCCGGCACGCCCATTCCGCCCGAAGAGCCCACTGCCGAGAACCCTCCCACCGGCGCAATACTCGATTATTTTTTGAAACCTGAAGCGAGCGAAGTCACCCTGGAGATTTTCGATGCGCAAAAGAAATCGGTAAGAAAATTTTCGTCGGGAGAGAAGGCGCCAGCCAAGCGTCCTCCGCTGCCAATCGCAGACCGCTGGTTTCCGAAACCTGTGGTCCTCGAGAAAACTCCCGGATTGCACCGCTTCGTCTGGAACCTTGCGTGGAGCAGTTCCGGCGGCCCAGCCGCGGATGAGGAATCCGAATTCCGCAATCCCAGCGGGCCCAAGGCCGTGGCCGGCAACTATGAGGTTCGTCTCACGGTCGATGGGCGTGTACAGGAGCAGCCGCTGCAACTCGTGATGGATCCGCGTTCCGCTGCGACTCCGCAGACGCTGCAACAGCAACTGCAACTCGGCCAAAAAATATACGGCGAAACGCTGGACGCGCGCCGCGCCCTCGCCGAAATCGGCTCGCTGCAAAAACAGCTCGCTGACGCGGAGAAAAAAATCACTCCGCAACCATCGGAACTTAAGACCGCTCTAACCGACGCTCAACAAGCGATCCGGGAAATTCTATCCGGCAAGAAAGCAAACGCAGACGGGCTCCAAGACTCCTACTCCGGCCTTGCTTCGGCGCTTCGAGTCGTCGAAGGCGGAGATCGCATCGTCCCGTCGCAGGCAATCGCCCTTTACGAGGAATCCAGCCAGCACATCAAAGAGCGGATTGCCGACTGGACGACATTCAAGCAAGAAAGATTACCTCGTCTGAATCAGATGCTGCGCGAAAGAAGTGTCGCTCCAATCGCCATCTCGGAGATCGAGCAGGAAGTCGAATTCTTGATGTCGCGGTAAAGCCGCACGGTCAATGTAGACACGACTGGCTTGTGCGGGCGGAGACGACACTGAGCGCAAAGGACTGTCGAGGAACGACCGGAACCCTTGAATCGGGCACGCTAGCTCCGGCGCGCTGGGAAGCGCGCCTTGAGCGCGTTTTCAACTAGGATTGCGTTTCTATTGGATCGAACTGCCCACCGCTGAGAACACATTATTGGCGTTCGAACCGATCAGGCGGATCGTTCCGACCACAATCACCAGAATTACCGCCAACATCACGGCGTATTCCGCGATATCCTGACCACTTTCATCCTTCCACAGGTGCTGCAACAATTTTGCCACGGGCTCCCTCTCTTTCCCACTGGATTGAACCTACACCCCTTCGTACTTGAACAGGGGGACACCGACTACTTCCACGAACCGGTTAACTGTTCCCGAGGCTGGTCTTAACGCAAATGTTACCACCGCCCGGAAATTGACCAATAGCACAAAGGTGCCATTATACCCTTCGCCCTGATTTCGCCCTCACCTCGCCTTTCACCCAAGGCTAGGCAATGCTCTTCAACGGAAGCGCCTGATTCACGGCAAACAAAGCCAACTCGAGCCGGGTCGAAACTCCCAGCTTATCGAAAATATTGCTCAAGTGATGCTTTACCGTATCTTCGCTGATTTTAAAGTATTCGGCAATTTCTTTGTTGGAATATCCTGCGACCACCGCGGAAACAATCTCCAACTCGCGCGGCGTCAACCCAAACTTCCTCTGCCGCGCCTCGTCGCTCGAAGACTGCATTAGCGTCCGCAGATATTGCACCAGGTTCGAAACACTCTCCCGCCCCACCCAATACTCGCCTGACATCACCGTTTGAATCGCCTTCAGCAATAACTGGGTCGCCGAATCTTTAAGCACCACTCCCCGCGCCCCCAACTGGAGCGCTTCCACGATCTGACTTTTTTCTGCTGCAGCGGTCAGAAGAATGACGCGCACCGGAGTCGAGGTCGTCCCCGCACTCAGGTCGCGCAGAGCCTCCAGCCCCGGATGTTTGGGCATAGCCAGATCGAGCAACAGAATATCCGGCTTGAGTTGCCGCGCCAGCTTCACCGCTTCGGCGCCGTCCGAGCCTTCGCCAATCACCTTGAAGTCCGATTCCGCTTCCAGCAACCGGCGCAAGCCATCGCGAAAAATCGGATGGTCGTCGGCAATCACGATGCGAACGGTTTGCGGCTTCTTAAAATTCATGGGGCACTTCTCCGCCTCTCGGCACAATCACTTCCAGGCGCGTTCCTTGTCCGGGATTTGATTCTACAGTGAGTTCGCCCGCAATCAAACGCACGCGTTCCTTAATGATCATAGGCCCTTTGCCAATCTCATCCAGTTGATCCTGCGTGTAGCGTCCGGTAAAAGGAAATCCCTTGCCGTCGTCTTCCAGAGTCAGGCTCCATCGGCTCTCATTCGATCCCAACCTTACCAATGCGTGCCGGGCTGTGCTGTGTTTGCGCACGTTGACCAGCCCCTCCTGCACAATGCGCAGCAATTCCCGGCAAACTTTCTGCGGCATATCCAGCTCTTCCAGATCGGTGACGAAGCGCGCCGAAATTCCCGTCTCCCGTTGAAACCGTTCTACCGTATCGTTCAGCAGCGGCAGCAGGCGGTGCGCATCCACATCAATCGCCTTCATCTGCTGCATCAGTTCGCGCAGTTTCAAAACTTCTTCCCGCAGCAGGCCCTGAATTCTTCCCAACTCTCCGCCGATCGGCTTGTCCGCCGCATCCTGTCGCCGGA
>JGI12635J15846_10000855_pt1 | contig 26528 bp, 34 predicted proteins | sample BlaSpr_A8_OM2_M2_FD_15846 | JGI IMG/M metagenome (IMG submission 15846) | reverse complement strand
TCCCCGCAAAGAGCGGGGAGAGGTAAGCGATCACGACCCCTGCCTCAACCTCGCCAGTACCTTGAGCCCGCCATAACCGTCCGCCGGCAACAGCCCCGTCCTGGTCTGATAATCCCGGATCGCCTGCATGGTATCGTTGCCGACGCGGCCGTCGGTGCCGCCAGTGTCAAAGCCCGCTTTTGTCAGCCGGGCCTGCATCTCCTGCACTTCGGCGAGTGTCAGCGCGCGCTCAGAGCCGGGGAACGGCTGAATGAAGGGTGGCGCGCCAAGGATGCGGTCGCCGAGATGGCAGATTGCGAGTGCGTAGTTCATCGAGGGGTTATAGCTGCGCACCGCGTAAAAATTCGGGCCCAGCAGGAACGCTGGTCCGCCTGGCACCGGGATCCACATCTGCGCGGATGCGTTCGGTTGCGCGAACGCCTGGCCGTCGGCACGCGTGACGCCGGCGCTGGCCCACGCCGCGTAGGTCCGGTTGCCGCCGGAGGAGCCGCCTCCGCCGCGGACCTCATAGCCCCAATGCTCGCCGCGGTGATATTTGCCGCGATTGACCAGATAGCGCGCGGTGGACCCGAGGGCATCGTCGGGCTTGCCGAACGGCGAAATCTTGCCGTCGCCGTCGTAATCCATTCCGACATTGAGCCAGACTTCCGGCATCCATTGCGTATGTCCCATCGCGCCGGCCCAGGAGCCGCGCATCTCCTCCGGCGTGGACCAGCCGCGATCGACGATCTTGAGCGCGTTGATCAATTCGGTTTCCCAATAGGCGCGGCGGCGCGGTTCGTTCCAGGCGAGCGCTGCGAGCGAGGGAAACACGGGGCGCATGTGGTTCTGCTGCACCAGGGGATCGCCAAAGGCGGATTCGACTCCCCACAGCGCCAAGAGCGTGCCGCGCTCGACGCCGTAATCGCGTTCAATCCGCGCGAACACCGCCTCGTTCTTCTTCAGCGCTTCCTTGCCGGCGATGATGCGCCAGTCCGAGACCCGGCGATTGATGTATTGCCATATCTGCTCGTTGAATTCCGGCTGGTTCCGCATCTGCTTGAACACGGACATGTCAGGCTCGATATGACCCATCACGCGGGTCCAGGTCGCCTCCGAAATGCCCTTTGCCAATGCACGGGCGCGAAATCCGTCGCGCCATTGGTCGAAGCCTGGAGGCGCCGCGGCAAACACGGCGGCCGGATGCGCGAGCAGGGCGCTGGCCGCGAGGCCGGATCGCAGCAAGGCGCGGCGCGTCGGGTTTTTGAGGGAATCAGATTGCTTCATGGGCGCAGTCTAGCGGTGTGCTAGGCATCCTGCTGCAGATCTGCGGCAATTTTGGACAGCCAGCGCCGGACCGTTGCTTGAGCCTTGTTGGAAAAGCCTGCTGCCAGCCGCCGCTCCACGGCCATGACGCGACGCCGGCATTTTTCCAGCAAGGTCAGGCCGCGCCGGGTCAGCGTCCACTGCAGCACCCGGCCGTGCACGGGATGCGGTGTTTTCCGGATCGCACGCGCGCGTTCCAGGTTGCGGATGATGACGCCGACGGTCTGCGGGGTCAGGAGCGCCACCCGCGCCAGATCGGCGCCCGAAAGGCCAGGGTAGGCCTTCAGCATGGTGAGCACGACGAATTGCGGCGGCGTTACGCCGAGATCGACGAGTGAGCGTTCCAGCGTCAGCCGACTCGCGGCCTGGGCCTGGCGCAGCAGATAGCCGAAATAACCTTTTTCGCCGCGCTTGCCCTGGCCCGGCGGGGGCGGGCGGACGCCGGCCAGTGCCGGATCGGCGGCGGGCTTTTTCCGGAGCGGGATGGATTTTTTCGCAGGAACCGATTTTCGCCTTTTTGGTGTTTTTCGGGACGAGCGTGATTTTGCCTTTGCCGAAGTATGTGGTTTTCGCATATTATAAGTGCTCTGAGAACAAATCAGACCTCTTATAACATAGGTGATAAAGATGTCACATGCTCACAGCGAACCGAATGACTTCAAGGCGCTGGCGCCTGATGCCTATGACATTGTCTCGGCGCTTGGCCAGGCGGCCGGCAAGGCCGGCATCGACAGGCAGCTGCTCGAATTGATCAAGCTGCGCGCTTCGCAAATCAACGGCTGCGCTTTCTGCGTGCAGTTCCACATCCTGCAGGGCGAAAGCCTCGGCATCTCGGCTGACAAGCTCAATCTCGTCGTGGTCTGGCGCGAGGCGCCGCAGTTTTCGTCGCGCGAGCGCGCGGCGCTGGNGTGGACCGAAGCGCTGACGCATCTCGCCGGGAGCGTGAGCGACGAGGTTTATGCGCAGGCGAGCGCCGAGTTCTCCGAGAAGGAGCTGGCCTATCTCTCTTCTGCGATCGCGTCGATCAATGTCTGGAACCGGCTGGGGGTTGCTTATCGCTGGACTCCGCCGGCGCGGCAAAAGCCGGCTCACGCGGCGGCGTCATAACGATCAGTTCTCGACGATCAGTTCTCGCCGCCTTCCTGCGAGTCGGGATGGGCGTTGTCCTCCGGCAGGGCGCGCACCAGGGAAGGCGAAACCGAAGGCGAAGTTGCAGGCGACAACGCGGCCGTCTCGGCGCCGATCACGCGTCCCCGCTCCCGGATCAGGCGCTCATAGGCCGAGATCAGGGTGACGTAGGGATTGACCCAGAGCCAGCCGTCGCGCGTAAACACCTGCACGTCGAAATGCAGATGGCGGCTGGTGCCGTTGGGATGGTCGAGATAATTGGAAACCACGCCGATCTTCTCGCCTTCATCGACGCTGCGCCCGTTCAGCACGCCATCGGCATCCAGGGTGGCCGGATTCATATGCATGTAGCGGAAGCGGATATGTTCGGTGCGGCTGTTGATCTGCAAGGTCGCCGCCTGCTGCTGGGGCGAGCGGATCACGACGCCGTCGCGAACCGCGACTACCGCCTGCTGCCTGGGATCGCAGTGCTCGGCAGCGCCTTCGCTATCGGGCGGACAGGGCGCCGGGCGGATATCCTGGCCCTGATGGCCAAAGCCGCCGGGGCATTGTCCGACATTAAAACTGCGGGCTTCGCAGAAATTATCCTGCCAGGGATAGCTGGTGGTACTGCCGATCGTCTCGTCCGGCTTGTCGCTCGATCTGCGATTCCTGAATTCCTGGGAGTGAATGAAGGCCGGGAATCTTTGCAGCGGAAACCGGATTTGCGAATAGGCCGTGAAGTCGGCGCGGCCGCCCTGTTTGCGAAAGCCTGAGTTCACGATGATGTCGCCCACCGGGCGATAGCTGAAATCAGGCGAACGTTCCGCCGGCCGCTCGGCAACCAAAGGCGGGAGATCCGCGCGCGGTCGCGAGGGCAGGCCGCCGGCAACGCGCAGCGCTTTCAAAAAGCGCTCGGCGACCGGATAGGCCTCGCGGCAGGCCAGCCGCCGCTCGCGTGGCGCAGAGTCGAGGCACTGGATCGACACCACGTAGGGAACGCCGAACCGCGTGAAGGCATAGCGCACATAGCCCTCGCGGATAAAACGCCGCAGATCCGGATATTGCGCTGATAACGCCTTGACCGGCTCGCCCTTGCCGCCGACGGGGTCGTTCAGGTCATAAATCAGGAGCGAGCCGGTGATCTGCACCTCGACCGGCCTGGCAAAAATCCGCGTCGGCATGCCATCGGCGGCGCCAGCGCCGGGCTCGAAGGAGAATAGCGCGTCGTAGCCGGCGGGACCTGCATCGAACAGGTCGACGGGCCGGAAATCGGCCTGATAGCGCGACAGTGGGAGGCTGTTCGGCACGCCGTGCAACCCGGCGTCGAGATAGGCCGCGGTGTCGAACGGCAGCAGCACCGGAATAGGGCTGCGCCCGATTCCCATGAAGAGCTGCGAGGTTGCGGCGTTCAGTTGTACCAGTGCCGGCGTCGAACGCGGATCGAAAGCAGGGAGCCGGCGCTGGCCCGCGAACGTGAAAGAGGAGGCGACCGCCGGCTGGGTGTTGATTTCGGATCGGAGCTGGTCGAGTGCTGCGCGCCAGTCGACGGGGACGGCCAAAATCGCCGGCGTCTTGAATTCATCGGCTGTGAGGTTGGCCGTGCCGGCCAGGAGCAAAGCAAAGGGGGCCAGCAAACTCGTGACGAACCGGACAGCTTTTGTACCCAATGCGTCGCCCCCGGCGCCAGTGTGTGCCCCCCCTCTAATCTAATCCTTTGCGCGTTCGACGTAAGACCCATCTTCGGTCATCACCACGATCCGCGTACCGGTGCCGATATGCGGCGGCACCGCGGTGCGCACGCCGTTGGAGAGGATCGCGGGCTTGTAGGAGGACGACGCGGTCTGACCCTTGGTGACCGGCTCGGTTTCCACGACTTCCAGCGTGGCGCGTTGCGGCATCTGGATCGCCACCGGAACGGCGTCGTGCAGCGACAGCTTGACCTGCATGTTCTCCTGCAGATAGGGCGCGGCGTTACCGATGATGTCCTTCGGCACCTGGACCTGGTCGTAGTTCTCGGTATTCATGAAATGAAAGCCGTCGCCATCCTCATAGAGGTAGTTGAAATTATGGTCCTCGATGGTCGCTTTCTCGACCTGGTCGGTGGTCTTGTAGCGCTCGGAAATCTTCACCCCGTCGCTGATTCGGCGCATCTCGATCTGGCTGACCGGAGTTCCCTTGCCGGGATGAATGTTCTCGGCGGTCAGAACCACGTAAAGCTTGCCGTCTTGCTCAATGACGTTGCCCTTGCGGATAGAGCTGGCGATGACTTTCAAAGCTGTTTTTCCTGATAATCTGGCCTGGGACCGATCCGGACATGGGCGTCCTTAAGGCCAGCGAGGCGGTTTCGGGCCGCAACATACTGATTTTGCCGATCTATGCCAGCGTTTTGCGCCCCTCAAGGCGCGGCGCGCGGATGACTGCAAATGATCAGCTTTTGCCTGTTAATCTCATTTAGACTCAGGATATTGGACAGCCTTAGCGTTGTTCTCGGCGAAGTCGGCAGGCACCGAAAATGCCCCCGTCTTGAGGTCATAGACGCAGTGCCAGCCTTCGATCCATGGGGCCTTTACGTCTTCGCCCTGCATGTCAAACGACAGGTCGATCACGACGTAGCGGCTGTCGGGCCAATGCTGCCCCATCCAGGCGTAATTTTCTTCCATCCCCTTGATTAGATTCACCGAAGCGTGATCGAGCCCATACGGGTTCTCCGGGTCCCGATGCATCCCTTTTGATGTCGGCGTCGTGAAGAAATAATCCCAGGCCAGATCACCAAGGGGTTTTGTGGTCGCGGGCGAGAATTCATACCCCTTCCTTCGATACAGCAAGAGCGTCTGAGACCCGGCCCCCAGTTTTTGCATTCGCACCAGCCACTGGCTGTCCGGGCTAAATCGGAATCCAGCCTGATAACCTGCTTGATCATTGCGTTCGCCGGGATTGAGCAGGAAAGCGTGCCGGTGATCGGCGTCAAAGGTCCAGAATTGGTAGAGGAGATCGCCATCTTTCTGCTCTTTGGCATATTGCTCCAGCCGCACTTTGTTGTCGGGGGATATGAAGACGGTGGCTTCTCGGTTCAGTTTGAAGCCGGCCGCGGGGCCGTCAGCAGCACTGGCCGGCGCCACCGTGGCGACGGCAAGCCAAAGCAAAACCCATGTTTTTCGTAATTTGTGCTCAAACATTGCTTGATTCCTGGTTCACCGTTAGTCACCGAAGAGGCGCCGGAGGTTCGGACCCCGTGATGCATCAACCCAGTGGACCAGATGACTAGAAACCCCGCTGGCGAGGCTACTGACATACCGTCGCCATGGTGGACGCCCGCGCGGCACGCCGACGTCAGGCCATTCTTGGTGGCACGCGGAGCCATCACCCGGGCGTTGCGGGCCTGGTTCGACGAGCAGGGTTTTGCCGAGGTCGAAACCGGCATTTTGCAGGTTTCCCCGGGTAATGAGACCCACCTGCATGCCCCGCGTACCGAGCTCAGCCGCGCCGACGGTACGCGCGCGGCGCGGTATTTGCGGACCTCGCCGGAATTCGCCTGCAAGAAACTGCTGGCCGCGGGCGAACGAAAGATCTTCGAGTTTGCCCGGGTGTTTCGCGACCGCGAGCGCGGCGATCTGCACCTTCCCGAGTTCACCATGCTGGAATGGTACCGCGCCAATGCGGGCTATGACGCCATCATGGCCGATAGCATGGTCGTGATCGCGCACGCCGCGCAGGCAACCGGGATCGGGCAATTCTCGTTTCGCGGCAAGGCCGCCGATCCGTTTGCCGAGCCCGAGCTGTTGACGGTGGCGGCAGCCTTCGAGCGCTGTGCCGGGATCGATCTGCTTTCAACAGTGCGAGACGGCGAAGGCGATCGCGATCGCCTCGCGGCTGCGGCAATGGGGCGGGTGCGAATATCAGATGACGACACCTGGTCGGATATTTTCAGCAAGGTCCTGGTCGAGCACATCGAACCAAATCTGGGGCAGGGGCGCTTGACCATCTTGTTCGAATATCCGGCTCCGGAAGCAGCCCTTGCGCGCGCCAAACCATCCGACCCGCGCGTCGCCGAACGCTTTGAGATTTATGCCTGCGGCGTCGAGCTTGCGAACGGATTCGGCGAACTAACCGACGCGCGGGAACAGCGGCATCGGTTCATGCAAGCCATGAACGAAAAACAGTGCCGTTATGGCGAGCGCTACCCGATCGACGAAGACTTTCTCGCCGCCGTCGCAACCATGCCGGAAGCAGCCGGCGTCGCGCTCGGCTTTGACCGGCTGGTGATGCTGGCGAGCGGCGCCCACAGGATCGATCAGGTGGTGTGGACGAAGCCTTCGGGGGATGCATGAGCAAGATCGATCTCGCCGCCACCTTGCGCGAGCCTGCTGAGCTGGTCGCCCACGGCCTCGCGCCGGCGGCAGCGCTTCCCGATCTGGAACAGGTCGCGGCGCGCTACGCGGTCGCGGTGACGCCGGATATTGNGGCGCTGATCGACCCCAGCGATCCCGACGATCCGATCGCACGACAGTTCATTCCAAGCGCCGAGGAATTGCTGGCTGAGGCGAGCGAGAGTGCCGATCCGATCGGCGATCACGCCTATTCGCCTGTCGCAGGCATCGTGCATCGTTACCCCGATCGGGTGCTATTAAAACTGGTTCACGTCTGCGCGGTATATTGCCGCTTCTGTTTTCGCCGCGAGATGGTCGGGCCCGGCAAGGCCAATGCGCTCGCGCCGGACGCCTATCAAGACGCGATCGGTTATATCCGCGCCCATCCGGAAATCTGGGAAGTGATCCTGACCGGCGGCGATCCCCTGATGCTGTCGCCGCGGCGGCTCGCCGAGATCATGGCCGAACTCGCCGCAATCGATCACGTCAGGATCATCCGGATTCATACCCGCGTGCCGGTCGCCGAGCCTGCGCGCATCAGCGCGGAGATGATCAAAGCGCTTAGGGTTGCGGGCGCAACGACCTGGGTTGCGCTGCACGCCAACCATGCAAGGGAATTGACCGATCGCGCGCGCGCCGCTTGCGCCGGCATTATCGATGCAGGCATACCCATGGTGAGCCAGTCGGTGTTGTTGCGCGGCGTCAATGACAACGCCGCGGCGCTGGAAGAGCTGCTGCGGGCCTTTGTCGAATGCCGCATAAAGCCCTATTACCTGCACCACGGCGATCTGGCGCCGGGCACCGCGCATCTGCGAACGACGCTGGCGCATGGACAAGAGTTAATGCGGGCTCTGCGGGGCAGGGTGTCCGGATTATGTCAACCGGATTACGTGCTCGATATTCCCGGCGGCCACGGCAAGGCGCCGGTCGGCCCGAATTATCTGTCGCCTGCGAATTCTGCTTCGCCCACAAATTCTTTTTCCAGAGAACGTGAACAGGCTGTGGAAACGCGCTATCGTGTCGTCGATTATTGTGGTGAGGTTCATCTCTATCCGCCGATAGCGATGATCGACCCGTGATCGGGCGCGATAGATGCAATCTCTTAGAAAATGGGAGGAGCAAGATGCGAAAGTTGCTCACCACTAGACTAATCACGACGAAGCCAATAGCGGCGGTGGCGCTGCTGGTCCTGATGGCCGGTCCGCCGGCGATCGCGCAAACCGGAACTGGCGGGTCGTCGGCGAACACCAGTAAGCCGGCAGGGCCGCCCCCCGCACCGGTCGGGCACCGGCAACCGCGCGCCGATCAGGTGCCCTCGGAGCAGAATTTGAGCGATCCGAACAATCCGGTGAACAAGGAAGACGCCGCCCTCGACCGCAAGATCAAGAGCATTTGCCGAGGTTGCTGAGCGCGGCTTCTGTTTGGCTACAATGCGCGCTTGCGCGCGGCTAGCGCCACGCCGATCAGCGTTGCGCCGCCGAACAACAGGTTGATGCCGGCCAACAGTCCGATCGCCCACTCTGCCGAGCCCGGCAATCCCGAGATGATGATAAAGGCGATCAGCAGATCCATGATTCCGCCGACCAATAGCCAGCTCCATCGCTCCGGCAGTTCGCGGCGATGTTCCAGCGCGTACATGATGGTCGCGACGCCCTCGGCGATGAAATAAGCACCGACCACGATGGTCAATGTCAGCGTGCCCTGCACCGGTTTTGTCAGCAGGATGATGCCGGCGGCAACCGCCAGCACAGCTGAAATCAGCGACCACCAGAAGCCCGGCATCCCCCGCGCCCAGAATGTCAGGATAAGCCCGGCGATGCCGGAGATCAGAAACATCCAGCCGAGGAAGATGGTGACGGCAAGGCTCGCTAAGGGCGGCACGATCATGGCCGCAAGCCCGAGCACGGCGAGCAGGATGCCCTCGATCAAAAAGGCCTTCCAATGGTCGCGCACCGCGGCGCTGACTTCGGATTGCAGTCTGGTGATGTCCTGGGGAAGGGTCATTGTAATCTCCCGATACTGGGTGCGCAGAATGACGCCCGAATGTGACGCCAAAATATAACGTTCGCCAACGCCGATAGGTCAATTTTGTTCGCTGGCCGTGTCCGCAAGCCGACCTAGCGCCGACCTGGCTAGCCTTGGCCGGGGCCTGGCTAGCCTTGGCCGGGGGCGGAGAAAAACCCCTGTGATGCCGTGCGCATCCGGTTGCGGCCGAGGATGTAGACCGCGGTCGTGGCCACCAAAAGCGCGCAGCCGACCAGGATCGACATCAACCCGATTGGAACAAGAACCAGCGCCACGTTGCGATCAGGGTTTAACAGCCAGTGGTGGATCGATGTCAGCACGAAGGCGAGACCCGCGAATCCCGCACCGCCGCCCACCACCAATAGCGCCCACATCCGCCGCAACTGGCTGAGCCGCTCGCGGGCGATGTCGGTGCGGGGCGCGTGATGGCGGCCGACCTTGCGCACCAGGCGCACCGCGAATGCGATGGAGCTGAACCCGATCAGGAGACTGGTCGATCCCAATATCAGCCGGGTCGATGCGCCGACGTCGGGGTTTTGCTGCAGCGTCAGCAGCGGGAAATCAAAACCGGCATGCAGCGCCATCGGTGCGAAGAAGATCAGGAGGCGGCTCGAGAGGCGGGCCCAATCGCGGTGATGCCGGTGCGCGCCAAGCGCGGTGCCGGCTCGTGCGATCGCGAGATAGGCGCCGGCGATGATGCCGAGCGCGGCATGGAACGGCACGGTCAGCACGCTGCGCAACGCCGCCAGCGATTGCCACATCTCCCGATGCTGCTCGAGATAAGCGAGGTTCTCGTAAGCGGCAAAGCCAAGCCCTACGGCGGCGCCATAGACCACGGTGTCCATCGGATCCGCGAACCGCCTGCGTTTTGTCGACACCACAACGATCGCGAAAATCTTGACGGCTTCCTCTGGGATGGCGGCGCCGAACACCGAATGCAGCGCCTGCGCAACCCAGGGGTTTTCGGGCGCGGCCAGGATCGATGCAAACGGCGCGCGCACCACGCCGAGCAGTGAGATGCTGGCGGCACCAAGCAGGAACGCGGTCCAGACCTTGACGGGCGGGCCCGGGCGCTCGTCGGCGGCGACGACCAACCACAGGATCAGCAGCGCCGGTGCTACCGCTGCGGTGCCGATCACGGTCGGAAGGGATTCAAGCAGGTTCATCGCTAAGGCAAATTAGGCCATTTCCCTGCGTTATCTACCGCCTCGCGACCGGCCTTGGTGCGGCCGCACGCCGCGGGCGGGGGTGCCGGCGTTCAAAGGCAATCAATCTCATCTCAACCCCTTGTGACGGCCGATGGAGCAGCCATGAAAAATGCGATTGCTCAGTCCGATCAAAGAGTTTGTCAGATATTGCAAAGCAAAATGCACGTAATCGCGCATCCTGTCCATTGCTGAGTGAGGGAACGCGGGGCTGGCTGCTTGCGTCTGCGTGCTAGGCTTTGTCATCGCCACCCAGGGAGGCGCACCCCGTGATTTCGTTCCAGGGAGCAGAGACGCACGTCAGATCGTTCCTCAAGGCGGTCAGTTGGCGGACGTTGGGAACGCTCGACACTTTCGCGATCAGCTGGTTCTTCACGGGCAGGGTGGAGATCGCGGGCTCGATCGCCGCGCTTGAGATCGCGACCAAAATCGTCTGGTACTATCTCCACGAGCGCGTCTGGGCCGCCATTCCCTGGGGCCGGCGCTAGCAGGCTTGCGCTAGGGCTACTTGGTTTCGTCGGCGGCAGCCGGCTTTGGGGTGGTTTGCTGGGGATGTTTTTCGCCGTTTGGCGCTGGCTGCTTCGTGGTGTCTGCAACAGGCTGTTTTTGCGTTGGCGGCGGCGGTTCGGGGGCCGCAGGCGCGCTCTGTCCAATCGAAACGGAGATGCCGAAGAGCCGCCACTGTCCGTTCACCGGCGCAAAGGCGAGCTCGAAATTGACCTGGGATGGAACGGAGGGGAAAAAGCCCGCCATCCGCATCATCCCGTTGGGTTCAATCTGCGGCAGCAGGCTGAGCTGCGGATCGATTACCGCAACGCCTGAGAGATCGAGATTATCGGCGCGCTGTTTTGCGAATATCTCGCCGAGACGCGCGGCCGTGTTGATTTGAAAGCCGGGCGCGCCGAGATCGCGCAGCACGGTATAATTGCCGGTCTTGTTCGCCTGATCGAGCGCCAGCAACGCTGATCGGATGAGGATCAAGACACCATTGCGATCGATCTGGGCTGGCTTTGGCGCCGTCGTTTCGACCGGGGCCGCTTTCTGCTTCGGCGCTTGGGCGTGCCCGCCGCTGCAGACCGCGCAAGTGAACGCGATCAGAAAGATCGCCCTGAGGTACCGGCGAATTCCGGCCATCACCAGGCAAACGTCACGCCCGCACGGCTGCCGATGCCGCCCTGTGCGAAGCCGCCGCCGACGCCGAGGTTCGCGACCGCGTAGTCGGTGAGCCTGAACTGGGCCGCAACGCCGACCGCATTTTGCCCGCGGAAATTACCCCAATTGGTGGAGATCGCGAATCTCTTGTCGGCCGGCAGTGATGCGCCGCCCATTGCAATAGCGATCGCAGTGCCTTCGAACGCCTGCTTCATCTGTTGCTGCAAGATGCTCACATCCTGCTGCAGGATGCCAACGTTGGATTGCAACGTCGAAATATCCTGCGGCGTGAAGCTCGCCGCCGCGAGATTGCCGAACGCGTCTGTCGTCACGACCTTGGTTGGACCGGTTTGTGCCGCGGTGCTGGCCGCCGACGTCACACCTGCGAGGGTGTAGGTGTTCGTGGCCGTTCCGACAGCGACCTGATTGGCCCGGGTCGTGGTCACGCCGCTGCCGATCGCGGCGGAATTGGCGAACGCGGCCGAGGAGTTAGTTCCGAGCGCGGTCGCACCGCTCCCCGAAGCCACGGAAGCTTGTCCTAACGCGGTAGCTCCGAGAGCGGTAGCGGAGGAACCTTGCCCGACAGCCGTCGCGTTGCTTGCCTGGACCGAAGTGCCTTGGCCGATTAGTGTCACGTTGTCGAATGTCGGAAGACTACCATTAGCGACGATGGCGCCTTCACCAAGAAGGGTAGCGTTAACTCAAGCCGTCTCAGATCGCGCGTTTGCGCCGATGGCGGTCGCATTTCGCGCGCTGCCCGCTGGCGTAAAAGCATCAAAGCCCACCGCGGTTGTATTCACGCCCTGGGCAGCCGAGCCAGCACCGACCGTCGTCGCCCCGGCCTGCCCCGCTAACGCTCTGACCGATCGCGGTCTCATTGCTAGATGGATTGGCGAAGGCACCATTGCCAACGGCCACCGCGTTAATTCCATTCGCGTCGGCACCATTTCCCACAGCAAGTGAATTTGCGGCCGGGGCAGACGCCTGGCAATTCGCGCTGCTGAGAAGGTCTGTGCTTGCGACATTGCCAGAATTACCCGGCGGCGAGGGCGGCGGGAGGGCCGGCCAATAGGCCGCTCAGCCCGCAGACCACAACAAACGAGATGCCTGACACCCGCAAAATCATGGTCATTGTTCGCCCTCGCTCGAATTGCGCCTGCACCCATTTTTGAACACGCGATAGGAAAAATAAGTGGGGAGCTGCCGGGCGTCTGCGCCAAACAGCGTCAAAAATCGCGGCGGCAATTTTGACGCTGCATTTGCGCGCAGGTGTGATATTTCGGCTGCATGTACCATCGTTCCTGCCGGAAAATTGGGCTGGAACTGGATGACAGGAACCTGCCGGCAAAACCTCAGTGATCAGCAGCGGAAGCGAGCCATGCCCATTACCTGAGCGCTAGGTCGAATTACTCGCAGTCGGCACCGTCTTCGTAGCTCGCGCGGGTCGCACTTGCGCAGACCAATATCCTGATATTGGCGATCGCGATATTTCGCGCGTCCACGAACACGATGTTGGTGGCTCCGAGATCCAGCGGCTCGATAATGACCGAGCGGTCGCTTTGCTCGTGAACATCAACGACAAAGGGATCGCCAATCAGTATCGTTTCAAAAGGCCTCTCAAGCGTCAGCGCTGACATGGCGCCGAGCCTTAAGGTGATCTGATCCGCAGCCAATGCCATGGAATTGGTGGCTGCGAGGAGAGAAATTCCAAGGAGGCAAGCGCGAAGCATTGAGGTCATTGCAAATCCTCCGATACCTCAGACCTTAAATTTCTTGTCGCACAGGCACCGCCTGTCCGGATGAAATAGCCGACCGACTTGCTGGTTTGCCTCGGCCGGTTTCGGCTGAGGCACGCCCACGTCAGCCCGGACCGAGCGGCGCAGAAATCACCGCACGCTCCTTGTTAAAATTGGCGACAGCGTTTTCCGGTATTCCAAAATTGTTGGCCAATAGATGACGTGGCGCCTTCGCTAGCCAATCCGACAACGAGCTTTCGTGGTAGATGCCGCTGTCCAGCACGCCGACGATTTCAGCGTCGTCGGGGCCGATGTTTTGGATGGAGTGCCCGCAATTGTGGGGGATATAGGCGCAGTCTCCCGGTGAGAGCTCGGCCACGGCGATGCGCTTGTCGGGTGCGAACAGAGTGACGCGGGTGCGGCCCTTCAGCACATAATGCCATTCATTGGCATCGCTGTGCCAATGCGGCTCGTGCATCGCGCCGTGCTTCAACTTTAGAAAGAGTCCCGTCAACGTCGTCGACATCGGGAATTCCTTTGAAGATGCAACGTAGAGCGCACCGCCCGATGTGCTCACTCTCGGCTTTTGCGCCATCATGGGAAAACGATGCGTCCGTGCGCGATCCAGTTCGCGGGCGGAGCGCGCCTGCGGACCATCCAGCGGCAGAACTTCGCCCTGCATGATGTAGGTCTCGGCCTTCGGGATCTGCGCGAACGCGTCCGTTGGCATGCCGAAGGCTTGCGAGAGTGCCTGAGTGTCGTAGCGGCTCATCCAGTCGCTGATGCCGAAGGTGCCGTGTTCCCCATAGAGCCCGTCGTCAAACGCCAGGATCGCGTGACAGGGCGCTGGCCCCAGGGTCTGGATGGCGTGGCTGTGGCCTTTGGGAAAATACCAGAGATCGCCGGGTCCATGGTTGACGATCTCGGCCGTGCCCTCGGGATCGACCACCGTTACCTGGCAATGGCCATCGACGACATAGGCCCACTCGGCTGAATTGTGCCAATGCATCTCGCGCGCGCCGCCCGCATTGATGTACAGATGGGCGCCGGCGATGTCGGTAGCGATCGGAAGCACGCGCGCGGTAATATCGCGCGCCCAGCCGCCGGACGTCGCCTTGATCGGTCCCTTGTCGAGCGATGCTGTGAAAATAACAGGGTCGCCCGACTTGCGCGGAATGGTCTTGAGGTATTCTGACGCCGTCGAAACATCGTATCCAGCGGCGTGTCCATCGCTGCCGGCGGCGAATGATTGCGAGGAGGCGAGTGCGCCGGCCCCGGCCGCAAACGACTGAAGGAAAATCCGGCGATTTGCTTCAAACATGATGTGCGCTCCGATCTCGTTGTGGGCTCGAAAATCCGAAACCTGGATCCTGGCGCCTCGATACTCTCAGAGCCAGACGCCCTGCACGCCGCTAGCCACCGCGATCAACACCACCACCAATTCGATTCCAATGAACAGAGCTATCGCGCGATGGCGATCACTGAAGAGCTCAGCAGGTTCCTCTAACCTGGCGACCATCCTGATGTAGGTGGGCAAAGCATCCTCGTGTTGTTGTTTTTGCCAAAGCGGGAGGGCCGGCAAGATCGAATCTCCTTTTACCAAGCTTGCTTGTCTTGCAGTGTGAGCTCGTTCACAGTTCGAAACGAATCTAGTTCGGAACACGAAAAGTGTCGCCGCCAATCACCGTCAAAAATCGTTGCGGCAATTTTGACGGTGAATTTGCTCATCGGTGTGATATCTCGGATGCAATGTTTGGCCGTTCTTGCCGGATCGTCCGGCGAGGCGACTGGTACAAAACGCAATGACGCGCCCCATAACGATCAATCTCCTGGGTCCGTTCGAGGCTCGCGATGTCAGGGGAAACCTGTTGGTGGTGCGCAGCCGGCGTGCGCGCGCGCTGCTCGCGTGTCTTGCCATGGATGCCGGTGAAAGCTGGACGCGAACCAGGCTTGCGACACTGTTGTGGGGTCGTTCCGAACAGCAAGGGCGTTCCAGTCTTCGCCAGGAGCTCGTTCAGCTCAGGAAGAATCTTTGCGTGACGGCGCCCGGTGATTGGGGCGATGAGTCCGTGGTGCGGCTGCCAGAGCAGATATCGACCGATGTCACGCTGTTTCGTTCGGCGCTCTCGCGCGGTGACGCGCCAGAAGCCGCGTCGATCTGGCGCGGCGAGTTGTTGCAGGGGGAGGCCTCGACGCGAGGGCCATTCGCAGATTGGCTTGCGCTGTGCCGCTCAAAATTGCGGCAGCAGGCAAGCGAATGCTTCGCAAAAACTTTGCGGGCATCGGAGCAAGGCGATGATCCGCTCCGGTTAGAGGGCGTCGCTTTGAAGCTGATCGCGCTCGATCCCGCAAGCGAAGACGGGCACCGCTGCCTGATGCGTTGCGCGGCTTCCCGGCGCGACGTCGCCGCGGTAATCGACCGCTATCGCGAGTATGTCGCAAGTCTTGACGCTGGTGCGGACGGCGAGCCATCTGCCGCGATGAAGCGGCTATTGGACGAGGCGATCGCGGCGGCGGCATCCCGGGTCGGAGTTGCGACGACGGTTGTGGAATCGACGGGCTGGATCAACGAGATCAATTGTCAGCATCACACGGCCGCCGCGCCGCAACCGCAACGTCTTCTCCCCATAGAGAATGCCGCTTCGCTGGCCGTCGTTCCCTTCCTGGACTTAAGTCCCGGCGCCGCGTCGCGGACCGCTCTGGCGGATGGCCTGACGGAGGAGACGACGACCGCGATGGCGCGTATTCCAGGATTGTTCGTTACGGCGCGTCAGTCCTGCATGGTCTACAAGAACACTGTGCTCAATGCCCAAACGATCGCGCAGGGATTGGGCGTGAGGTATCTTGTGGAAGGAAGCATCGAGGTCCGGGGCAAGTCGCTTCGCGTGCACGCGCGCCTCGTCGACGGTCCCACCGGCTTTCATATCTGGGCGAACAGCTACGAAGAGCAGCTCCGGGATTTCTTTGCGGTCCGCAACCGGATCGTCACGGCGATCGCGAGTCAGCTGCAACCGGCCCTGAGCGCGGCCGAAATCGAGCGCGCGCTTAACGCAGGCCCGAACAACCTCGACGCCTGGACGAGGCTGCAGCGCGCCCACGCACATGTGCTGTTCAAGCGCAGCGCGCAAGGGCTTGCTAGCGCCATCACCGAGCTCACGCAGGCGCTTGCGATCGATCCCGATTATGCGATGGCGCGGTCCCTGCTTGCCGCGGTCTATACCTGGCGCGCGATGTGGTCGGCGTCTGCGCAAATGGCCCGGGAGCGGACACTCGCGGTGGAACACGCGGCGAGCGCGCGTCAGATCGATCCCAAAAATTCCTTCGTTCTCATCAATTGTGCCGACACCGCGGTTTATAGCGCGGGCAATATCGATCTGGCGCTGGAATTGTTGAACGAGGCCGTTGAACATAACCCCTATGATCCGCAGGGATTGGCTCTGCTTGCCAACGCAAAGCGTATCGTGGGGGCCGATCCGGCTGACAGCCTGCGGATGATGGAGCGAGCCATGCGGATCAGCCCGCGCGACCCAAGGAGCCACCGATGGTTTCACTATGCTGGCTGGTGTCACTGGAAACTGGGNGAACTGGATAAAATGGAGGAAGCGGCCCGCAACGCGATCGAACTCTATAGCGATGCTCCCGCGCAATGGGTCGAGTTGACCTGTGCGCTTGGCCTTCAGGGCAAGATCGCTGAGGCGAGGGAGGCCGCCAAAGTGCTTAAAAAACTATCGCCGGTCTTTACGCCAGATGGGTTCTACGAAATCGCGCGGCGATTTTACGGCTCGCGTTTCGCCGGCCCTGTTCAAGCCGATTATCGCGCGCTCTGCTCGACGCTGCAGCGCGCGACGTAGGGGTGGACGAATCGCNAGCCGGAGCGACTGTCCGCCGTTGCGCACGCGCTGCCGCGAAATCTCATGGTTTAAGCTTCGCTAACAGGATTACTCAATTGCTGGCGCGGCCGAGATCCGAGCTTTAAAATTTTAGGCGTATTAGAGGTTCCGTGGGATCAAACGGCGGGGGCCTCAATTGACAAGCGAAATAATTGCAATTCCCGAGCTAGTTTTCATCGCGGCAGCCTTGCTCGCGAAACTCGATCAACGTCGCCAGGACGTGCTCCACGGGCCTTATATCGAAGGACGCGACGCGCGGCATCCTCTCAACGGCGTCACGGAATGGCTCGCGCAAGCGATCCATTCCAGCGAGTTGCGGCAGAGTTTTGCCTATTTTGGTTGGAAGTTCCGCAACGTCAGCACCTTTGCGTCCGCCATCATTTGCTGAGCCTCGCCGCAATGAGCATCGATCTGCACCAGAGCGGAACGCGATCCGGGCTAAAGATCGTGTGCGAGCAATGCGGCAGCCTGTCGATCAAGGCTGTCGATCCCGCCGCCGTGCCGGACGCAACGCCGATCCATTGCGGTCACTGCAACGCGGTCCGCGGCACGCTGGCGGATTTGCAGGAACTGGCGCGCCGCAGCACCGACGTCTTCGAATTCTAGAGTGCGGTCCGGAAAAGCGGCTAGCCCTGATTGCCGGCAAGAAGCCTGAATTCGAACTGGTCGAGGCTGGAGGCCACATGCTCTTCCACCGGCCGCGGCCGGAAGCGCATGCGCTCGGACATCATCTCCAGATAGGACCGCAACTCGGCGGAGCTGTGCTTTAGCTGGTTACGCGTTTCGCGGCGCTCGAAGGTGGTCAGAGCCGGATCGGCAAGATGATGCCAGGCTGCCCTCTGCAGTTCTTGTAGCGCCCGTATGTTGCGGCTTAAAACGTCAGGCTCGGTCATGCTATCGCCCCGCCATGAATCTGGAGGGCTTTAGGTTTCACGGCCGTTCTTAATAAATCCTTAATGGCGGTCCGCTGGGCAGTCGTCCATTGATGTCAGCGCGCCCGAGCTAGAATTTTGCCGGTTCGATTTTTCGTTGACCGGCGCGCCAACGGCCATGCAGTGGCCGTTGGCACGTTTGCTTGCGCGGCGAGCGGTCGCGAGGATTGCGAGGCCAGTCGAATAGACCGACATCCACATGCTCGAAAAGCCTCTCCAGGATGCGATGGAAGGATCGCCCGCACCTAAAGAGTGGCTCATGGTGAGCGTCGGCGTCGCGGTGGACAGCAGGCTCATCAAGAACAACAGGGCAAAATTCGCGAGCGCATAAATGTAAAACCCGCGCGCCATGTAATTCATCCACGCCGGACATCCCGGGAAGACCGGATGCCTCCAATTGTCCGTCGTCATGTCGGTCGTCCCGGGCAGCATCTTGGCGATGATAATCATCGCCAGCACCAGCAGGAAAATACCGCCGTTGAGGCCAGCAATCAGGACATTGCCGCCCGGGGGCTGGAAGCCTGCGAGCGAGCCCAGATGCACCGCGAGGCTCAGGACAAGCCCGCCCGCGGCATAGCCCAGCAGTGGTGCAAACAGGATTTTGGTCACTCGCGTCATGGCGCAACCGCCGTTTGGGCATTCACATTGCCCACCAGGGCTTCATCGAGCTGAGCCCGATTTCTCCGCCCGCAAGTTCGGACCTGCTTGCTTCGTCGCGCTCACCACAACGGAGGTTCGATGTCGGTATCGCAGTAGGCGAGCGCCGCCAAAAAAGCGCGATAAGTCTCGCGTCCCGGCAACTCTCAACCCGAAAAGACGTTAGTTGAGAACACGTTATCCGGGAATTTCAATGTGCCGTGATGATATTTCCGGCACACCAGAAACAGTAGCGGCAGCGCCAGCAACTGGAAATTCTCGTCAACGAGACGGAGACCCTTGACGGTTTGCGCGTGCGCTACCTGCCAACATATCGCGATCAAAAATGCATCTGCGGCCGTTCACCTTCCCGAACGAACGGCATGGGCGGGCATTTCTGGCCTGGCGCGGGGTTTGACACGGCAGGCACGGAACTTAGAAATTGGCACACCGTTTTATTGGGTAGGAGCCCATTGCAAGCGGGTTAGCAAATGACCGGTTCAAAGAAGGTTCCAAAATCGAGACCGCGCGATCGTTCGTTCTCACACGAAGCGCTTCGTCGGAAAATGTCAGAGGTACTTTCCTTGCGCGAGCGTGTGGCGCAGGCCCAACTTAGGTTGCCGATCGCTGCGGCGCTCGCGGATGACGATGGCACCGATTCGGAAAACCGGACGCAGCCTCCGCGGGAATAGAGATCGTGACGGATGCCGTAGAGCCCGCAGTCGTGCGCGGGCTTCCAAGCGCCCGGCGCTGGGCATTCTGGCGGGATGTTGGTACCGGGGAATAAGCCTGTTTTAGCCACCTCGTGCCCAATTTGGAACCGAACCGCGTGTGTAGTGTTGCCAAGCATCCAACCTCAAGGGAACGGGCATGCGACATTGTCGTGCCTATATCCTCGGTTTCGACGGTCATCGTTTTATTTGGGCCGGCGAATTTTTGAGCAATCACCCAGACGATGCCACCGCTATGGAAGCGGCCAACGTGCTCGTTGATCGACACGACGTTGAACTATGGGAATGCGCTCGGTTGGTCGCCCGATTCTCCCGCGACGGAGAAATATGGTCGCCAGAGTTGGCGCCCTCCTTGGCTATCTCCGCAGCGCCATCCTATAGCTCAAGGAATTCTGTGAGGCAGCGCAGCCGATATCTCCGGGAGAGCTTTGGAAGGAATTTTGACTGCCGCGTCGAGACAATAATTTTTCATCTGTTGACGCAATTGTGCTTGGGCGGCGCGAACTTCATGAGCCGCCGCCGATTACCTAGCCTTGGAATATTTGCCGCGTGTGACTATTTACATCGTAGCGAAGAAGACTATTTACGCCGTAGCGAAGAATGTGGGTAGGGAAAGGGGATACGAAGTTCATTCGAAAGGGAATGGACATGCGAAACTTCATTGTGGCGGCAGTAGCGACGTCGATTGCCGGGTCCGCATTCGCGCAGACGCAGCCCACTCGACTGTCTGCGTATGCGACGATCCCGACGATACAATCTGCCTTCGCCACCGCCGCTATCAGTCCTTGCTATCCCTCTGCGTCATTCAATCCCACCAGCCCTTGTTACACGGGTACCGCGTATCCGTCCTACTCTGCGATTGAGCCGTTTGAATTTCCCAAAGGGACAAATCGGCCGGCTTTACCGGGCTCCGACAGTTTCAACGAAGATCAGACGAAGCTGCGAATTGAGGCAAAAGGGTATTCAAATGTTTCTGGATTGCAAAAGGACGACCGCGGAATTTGGCGCGGCAACGCCACAATGAAGGATGGCAGGTCCGTTGTCGTCATCTTCGATTTGGAGGGCAATATTTACTCCGAGTTGAACCCATAACCTGTGTCATTCGAAAACAGACGANCGTTCGCGCCCGTAACGACGTCCTGCGCTTGGCACACATGTTGTGCCGAAAAGGATCATTAGTTCAGATGGTTAAGGGAGTGGTGGCGCTCCCTAGCGGGAATCCAGATGGTCGCTAAATCAATAACTTGCCGCCGAGTGGGTCACATCACGGTCCCACCAAATCATTATGTTTTCCGGCAAATGTGACCCACGTTCGGGATGGCTCTTACACCCGACCTGGCAAGTCGCCCGTGACATCAAGCGACGAGGGGATAGCCCCTGCACGACTCTAGCAAGGCCGCTGGTGAGTCCGGGATTCGCGGGCCTGGAATTTGCCGGGCTTTCCCCGGCAATCGCACGGCGCGCCGCGCTGGCGCGCCCAGGGAATCGTTTAAGCTGAACCAGGCCGCGTAAATGTCAGGCCTCCGCAATCCAGGATTTTTGTTTCATGGGCGATCAATCGAGATTCGAGCGTCCACCAGGACCTGATCGCCACTCTCGGACGGGGCGTATCTTCGTCCTGACGTTGCTTTGAACGGCCCATTGTATGCCCGGTGAAGGGCGCGCTGCGCGAGGCGCTATCGGACCATTCGATCAAGGCAGCTTGCTACACAACCAAAAATCAACTCGTTGACGGCGTTTTGGGCGGCTACCTGGGAAAGCTGATGCCCGATCCGACAGGCCCTAATGCAGGCGCGCGTGGCATCGCTCCACACGACGCCCTTGGTTTGAGATTTTGACATACAGCGGTTGACGCATGCCTTGTCGCCGTCGGGGCATTTTACCAAACACGCCGCAAGCCCATGTCGCTCCCCCTCTGAGAGCGCCGCCTCCTGAGCAGTCGCGAGCGGCATGGTTGTCGCGGCCATAATCCAAAGCACCGGCAAGGTGATGGCCATTTTGTGAAGCATCAAGCTGCGCCTATACGGAAAATCCATCAACAAAGACGGGGCACGCCCCTTGCAGCCATCAATTTTCAAACTTCGTGGAGGGCGCTAATTCAGGCGAAATAGTCGAAGGATCGTCTCCGTATCTGCTGCGGACCCGCGCCCATTCTTCGACCTCGGCAAGCCAGTATTCCATGTTTTAACCCACCCCACGAGTCGGAACTGGTCGCGGCCCCGTTCTCGAACATGGAACGTTCATTGCAGGAGTGTGAATACTTCATAAAATTCAATTTAGTGGTATCGGCAGATCGCGGCGCTAACATCAGCTTCACAGTTTCGGCGTTCTAGTGAATCTTAGTGGAGTTTCCCAATGTCGGGCACCTCGGTTGTGGGTCGATACCTCACAGATGCGGTCATGGCGGACGGTTACGAGCAACCAGTCAGCTGGACACGGATCGTTGTTCTGGTCGCCGTTGCGCTGCCGGTTTTTGGCGGTTTGTACTATGCGCTTCTGGACTTTTTGTTGTTCGGATGAATGCACGAGTTGCCCAGCACAACTCGGCAACGAGGGCGGTCCGGATTTGCGGGCATGACGCGCGCCTTGAGCCTGAGAACTCTTGCGGGTTGTACCTGCATGTTCTTGGTCCTTTTGTAGGACCAGAATCACCCATTCATCATGCCACAACTGCTACTTGGCGTGATCTGATTGGCTTCGACCAGATCGAGAACAAAAGTGACCCACCGGGCACAGTGGTGGAGAAAAGTGGGTCACTTTCAGGTTAAAAACCCTGTCGATTCAATGGGGTTAAAAACCAATGGCGCTCCCTAGCGGAATCGAACCGCTCTCTCCACCGTGAAAGGGTGGCGTCCTAACCGATAGACGAAGGGAGCAAAACGTCCGCCTGGCTGCAACCAACCGGTCGCGGCATCGGCGTTTCGCCATGTGTCACACAAAATACGCCGGCAAATCAATGCCTTGAGGCCCGATCACGGCGCGCCGCATCTGGATCCAGCTCAATGATCCGGTGGCGGCGGCCGAACGTATAGTGGCGTTTGCGCGGCCGGGCAACGCTGAAATTCCGGTTTTGCCGGCGGATTGAGGCGCCCTTGCGCAAGACGGATACCCCCTGATTTCCCGTGTGCTCTCAACGGTTTTTAAAGCCCCCGTGAGATAGAGATGCGGCGTGTTTTGGAGAATTTAAGTGATCGCAGTAACCAAGAAGCGGGAAGTCCGCAAATCTCTCCACCAGCCTGGCTGGATCACGCTCGAAGGTGGCTTCGCGGCGCGCCCTTGCGTGGTGCAGGATCTCTCCACCTCGGGCGCCAAGGTCACGATCGAGGATCCCAATGCGCTGCCGGCCAAGCTCCGGCTGGCGTTTTCGCGCGATGCCAGAACGGGACGGAACTGCGAAGTGGTATGGCGTCGCGGCAAGGTGGTCGGCGTCAAGTTCGTCCGCCGCTAGTATCGAAAGACCGCCCGCGGTAAGATGTGGAATGCGAAATATCTTGCTTGCGATCGCGCTTGTCCTGCTGCCCGTGTCAGCGCCGGCTCAGTCCTCCGACACTCGGAAGCCGGACAAATTTGCCCCCTCCGGCAGGCAGATTCCGGTGAAGGGGGCAAGTCAAGGCAATTCCTGCGCGGCGTATGGTCCCGGCTTCGTCAAGGTCGAGGGCACCGACACCTGCGTCCAGGTCGGCGGCGCTGTCAGCATCGGGGCCGGTACTTCCTTCGGCCGCTGAATGCCAGCGAGGCGATTCCAATGCACCTCAATATCATCGTTCCCGTCGTGATGTGCTGCGCGCTGTTGTGGTGGGTCGGCCGCGGCATGAGCTGGACCACGCGGCTCGCGGTAACGGCGATCACGCTGGCGGCGATTATTGTTATCGTGATGTTCGAGCGCTCGGGCTTTTACTAGTCACGACATCGGCGGCGCGACAAATTGCAAGAATCCTGGCCGGCTGCCGAGTTCCGCAAACCAGCGGTCGAGATGCGCAAGCCGCGGCTTGGTGACGCCCTCGACCCCCAGCCAGCGCCGCACATAGGCGCCGAGCGCAATGTCGGCAATGGTAAAATCTTCGCCTTCGACGAAGCGCCGGGTTGCCAGCTGCGCGTCGAGGATGCGCCATTGCACAGCCTCCGCGTCGACGTCCTTCTGGATCGCCACCATGTCGCGCTGTTCGACCGGGGTTCGCACCAGCGCCCAAAACACCGGCCGATCGACCGGCTGGATGGTTGACAGCGTCCAGTCCAGCCAGCGGTCGACGGCGGCACGCCGTTTCGGCGCGGCGGGATAAATCGGCGACGCCGGCGCATAGGCAAGGGCCAGATAACGCATGATCGAATTGGATTCCCAAAGTACAAAGTCGCCGTCGATCAAAGTCGGCACCCGTCCGTTCGGATTCATCGCGAGATAGTCGGCCTCATTGTTCCTGCCGAACGCCATGCCGGCGTCGATGCGCTGATAGGCAAGATCGAGTTCGGCGAGGCACCACAGCACCTTTTGCACATTGACCGAGTTGGCCCGGCCCCAGATTTTCAGTTGGCCCTGATGATTAGTTGGCACGCGTTTTCCCTCCCGATGATGCGCTTGTCCGCGTCATATCGGAAATTTCGCAAAAAAGCGCGCGCTGCTTAGCGTATTACGAAGATGGCGCTCCGAAAAAAAGCCCCGCGTCAGCGGGGCCTGATTTGCGTTGAACGCGCCGATCACGGTGGCTAACGGCCGAAGAACAACCACAGCAGAATGATCACCGGTATCGGCACGCCAAGCAGCCAAAGCAAAATGCCTCGTCCCATCGTCTCCTCCATAAACTTTCTTATGAATAGAGAACGCAGCGGGGAGACAGACGTTCCAGTAAAGCTATTACCAGTGGCCGGTGTTGGGCATCGAGGTCCACGGCTCCGCCGGCGGCCTGGCGTCGCCCTTCTGCAAGAGCTCGATCGAATGCAGGTCGGGCGAGCGGACGAACGCCATCTGGCCGTCGCGGGGCGGGCGGTTGATGGTGATGCCCATTTTCATCAGCCGGTCGCAAGTCGCGTAGATGTCGTCGACCTCATAGGCGAGGTGGCCGAAATAGCGGTCTTCGCCGTATTTTTCCTCGTCCCAATTATAGGTGAGCTCGAGCAGCGGCGCGCCGCGTCCCTTGGACTGTTTCACAAGGCCCTCGTCTTCGTCGGCCGACAGAAACACCAGCGTGAATTTGGCCTTGTCGTTATCGATGCGGCGGACTTCCTTCAGTCCCAGCGCATCCTGATAAAACTTCAGCGCGGCATCAAGATTGCGGACCCGCAGCATGGTGTGAAGATAACGCATGGTTTTTGTCTCCCTTAAGATTTTGACGAGATTGGCTTTGGCTTCGGGGAGTTCAATAGCAGCAAAATGGGGATGAGGGCAGGGCCAAGGCGCATGACCAAGCCGCATGAACGCGAAGCGAGGTAAGACCGACAAACATATCTGAAGTGGTCTCATTCGGTGCAGCATGAATATTCGCAAAGCCATCACAATTGTGGTTCTCGCTTTTGGTCTCGCTGGATGTGGCGCGGCGGACCTGATTTCGAACGGTCTATCCTACAGCCGGGCTGTCGAAACCGATCTTGAAGGCGCTACCGGGTTAAAGCCGGAAGTCGGCTTCAACTGGCACAATGGCAGGTTTGAGCAGGTCACGGTGACGTTTCCGCGCCTCTATGCAGGCAAGCCGCTGGGCGAGCTGGCAGGCACGGTGCGCGAGGTCGTTGCAAAGGAATTCAAGCAGACGCCCGATACGATCGTGCTGGCGTTCTCGTTGAGCAAGTAGATGGCGCTGCCTTCATTCGTCTTTTCGTAACAACCGCGATGCCGCCGAAGGCTTTGGTTGAAACTGGTTGGGCTCAAGCTGCGCTATTCTTGCGTCATACTCGGCCGCCAGAGCCAACAGTCTCTTTTGGGTGTAGGGATCGGCTTGCTTGGCAAGCTCGCGGCAGCGTTCTGCCTGTTCTTTCAAGGTAGCTAGGTCCATCACTCACCAACCCGGCGGGCGCATTTCCAAATATTTATAATCGCCCTGTGCTTCAATAGTTTCGATTGGGTTTTCGAGGTCGGGAATGTGGTTCCCACGGTTGGCGCATGGCTCCCTGCGCTCAAATGCGGTGCGCGCTCGCGTTGTCTTCGCGGGCGGACAACACCATGCCGATTTATCGAGCTTACTTAGTCAATGGAGACGATCGCGTCACGTCCTACAAGCAAGTCGATGCCGATACGGACGTGGAGGCGCTAACGGCGGCTCGCCAGTTTGCGAAGCGTTGCGACGTAGAAGTCTGGCTGCTCGATCGCAAGATCGGGCGGCTCGAGCGGACAGAGAAATAGGACGCCCGATTTGCGTTTCGGAACCCGGTTCCTTTGCAACCATCAAATCCCGCATGCGTTATCTAGCCGGTACTCCACAGAGGAGGACATTCGCATGAAAAAGGCACTTGCAATCCTGGCGACGGTTGCCACGGTTGCGGCGACCACGGTGAGCGCGCCGGCGCAGGCGAGGGGCATCGGCCCCGGCCTGGCGTTCGGCCTGGCCGCGGGCGCACTCGTCGCCGGCGCCGCTGCCGCCAGCGCGTATCCGTACTACTATGGGCCGGGTTATGGCTATTACGATTATGGCCCCACCTACTATTACGGTGGGCCGTACGCCTATTACGGCGGACCGGTCTACTACCGGCACCGCTATTGGCACCATCGTCACTACTGGTAACCACTAATCGAAAAGCCCGGAGCATCGCTCCGGGCTTTTTTGTTTGGCCGCAAAAAATCGCCTAGGGCCAGAACGGCAAGCGTTCAAACGGCGGGCGTTCAGAAGAGTGGCGCGCGTTTTCGAGCGTGGTCACAAAATATTCTTCGCGTTCGCGCTCGAATTTTTCCTGCGTTGCTTTGAAATGCGCCAGGCGCGCAATGATTTCTTCGCGCTCCCGAGCGGCGTTGTCTTGACTGTCGGTCATGCCCATCCCTTTGACTTCTGTCCCAGTCTTATTGATGGCTGCGATTGGGGCGCGAATTGGGAGCGGGCGGTGCAGGATTGTGATCGCGGCGCGTCGACATCGCGGTGGATAAGATGGCGCGCCTGCTTGTGGCTTTGCCACCTTCCCGATAGCGAAAAGGAAACGGGAGGCCTGCATGGCAAAGATCGATCTGGACTCGCTTGGCATCGAAGAACTCGCGGCGTTGCGTGAGAGCGCGACCGATAAACTGATGGAGAAGGTCGCTACACGGCGCGCCGAACTCGAGGCGGAGCTGGAAAAATTGTCCCAGTACGGCAAGTTGGCCAAGAAAACCCTAGAGAAATCGCTGGAGAAATCGCTAGAGAAATCGCCGGAGGCGGCCCCGGTCGTGAAGACTAAGAAGAGCGACGAAAACAAGAAGAGCGAAGAGGTTAAGGAGCCGGTCGCCAAGGCGGCGTGACGCGAGCGCCCGAGCGCGGCTCGATCAA